>Ga0209797_10000060_pt1 | contig 46201 bp, 36 predicted proteins | sample DOMMetBare3Fresh_2_FD_187472 | JGI IMG/M metagenome (GOLD analysis project Ga0209797, IMG submission 187472) | Wetland sediment microbial communities from St. Louis River estuary, USA, under dissolved organic matter induced mercury methylation -... | ecosystem: Environmental > Aquatic >... | reverse complement strand
CGTTGACCGTTGATTGCAACACCCGCCCCTCGACCCGACGGATCGGAGGTAGAAACATTGCCCGAAAGCCCAACCAGTGCGTAGGGGTTTCTATCCAAGGTCGGCAAACTTGTAATTTGTTTGGTTGTGACAACGTTCGATTGAGTCTGATCGGTGGTGTTAACCTCCGCCAATCCGCCCGTACCCGCTGGCACATCTACAACATTTACATTTACCTGAATTCCTAGTGTTACATTTACAGAGATTGCTCCGCCAACGTTAACCTGGGTTGTTCCCTTAAATTCACTAAATCCGGTAGCCGAAACCGATAAATTATATACAGCCGGCGCCATATTCGTGAACAGGAAGTACCCGTCGGAATTGGTCGAGGTCGTTTTTTCGGCACCGGTAGCAGAATTGGTAACCTTTACGGTTGCCCCTGATACCACAGCATCATTCGGATCCTTAACGGTTCCGCTGAGCTGGCCATTTTCTTGTCCAAATGCGGACTGAAACAGGACAAGACTCATCAACATTGTTGAAAAGATCAGAAGTCCTCTTTTTATTCTTCTCATAATTTCCTCCATCTAAAATTCTAAATCATGCGCTTCTAACCCTTTAATCTTGAATAATTGCCAGGTCAGAATCATACAAAAACTACACACTTGTAGAAAGTATCAAATGCCGTGCCAAGTCGAATACATGGAAATGGAGTTCTGAAACTATTGATATTAATAGACTTGCGGGCTGCGGTAATTTACCGGCCTTTTCCAAAACTCCAAATTTTTGGACAAAATTCAAACTTCCAGTTTTTTGGCGAACTGCTGTGAGTTTCGGAACTTATTTGGCAGTACGACACGGTCGGAAATTAAGATCGTTACACCCTGACTGAATAAACCGAATAAACCTTCGAAGTTAGAGCCCGTTTTTCAGATCAAATCTAAGATCTCTGGTCTGTCAGGAATATTACTCATTCGCCGAAACTCCTCCCAAACGGCTAGCCAGGCATGATGTTTCTGTAAATTTGTTTTACCGATGTGGCACCATTTCCGGCAGCAGTATTGATGGTCGGTGCCAATGGATTTGCAACATCACCGGCGGCGTAGATGCCTTCGAGATTTGTTACACAGGTCGAATCGACAAGTATGTAGCCAAGACTGTCCAAAGCGATCTGCCCGTAAAAGGGCTCCGTGTTGGCCACTACCCCAATGCGGATGAGGACGGCGTCGGTCGGAATCGTTAATCGTTTACCGGTTGCAATGTCCTCTATTTCAACAGCTTTAACCATATTATCCCCAATAATTGCAGTCACACGGCTGTCAAAAACAAATTCTACATGTTTGTGAGTTTGCGCTGATTCGACAAATTCGTTTCGGGCGGTGAATTGGCTTCGTCTATGAATTACGACGACTTTTTCCGCGACTTTGCTAAGAATGAACGCGTTCTCGAGCGCGGCGTCGCCTCCGCCGACGATAACAACGGTTTTACCACTCAATTCATGTTTCGCTTTTACACCGGATTCCAAAATCCCTTTTCCGTGAAATTCTTCTTCGCCGGGCACTTCCAGCTTTCTTCGCCGGACGCCGGTTGCGATGATGATGGCTTTTGCGGTGAAAGACTTTCCGTCAGCCAATGTCACGGTTTTAAGGACCAAATCCGCACTTACGACCGGTGCCCCGATTTGACGCCGAACATCATTGTTTTCAATATGTTGCAGGAATCTGTCTCTCAACTCGCGGCCATTTGCAGCCTCGATTCCGAGATAATTCTTAATCGCATTAAATGTCCACAAAAGTTGGCCGCCAAATTCATTTTCCTTCTCGAATAATATCGACTTTAGGCCAAGCTCGGCGCACCACATTGAGGCGGAGAGGCCGGCTGGCCCGCCACCAATTATTATCACGTCGTATTCTGTCGAATTTTCGTCCATAAATAGGGCACAAAGCCTCGGAAATTGCTACTTTTTGTCAGCGGAATCTGCCATTTTTTGTCACAAAACCCCGATTTCGCGACCCAAAAAAAAAGAGCATTTTAGCGTAAATCCATTTTCAGCCCTTATTTTAGGCACTTTTGGCCAAATTCACAAAATCGTCGATCATCCCTAATTTGTTGGCATCGGTATTGCTCTTGAATTAACGTCGCAACTGGGCGTTATTCGTTCGCGACGCCTCCTCAGCCTTGCACTAGACCAACACTTCCTTGAACAAACACATGAGATTAGAAATCGAAACAAATGTTACCGCCATTCCACCAGCTCACGCCGAGCTGTTAAATGACAACGGATTTTCATCGCCCGAATTTGAAATGCTTTTGAAAAAAGGCGTCGCTGCCGCACAGGATGGTGATAGGGATAAAGCCCGAATTTCACTGATACAGGCGGCCGCGATCGACCCACGCAGCGAGGACGCCTGGATGTGGTTAGCATCGATCAGCGAGTATCCAGAAGAGTTATTATCGTTTTTGAACCGCGTTTTGGACATCAATCCCGACAACAAACGGGCGATCGAATGGCAGATTACTACAAAGTCGCTGCTTGCAAAGACGTTTGTTCAACGAGCTGTTGAAGCTCACGAACAAGGCTCGGCCGAACTCACCGAGCAATGTCTCAATCAGGCCCTCGATTTTGACAGCGAGTGCGAAATGGCTTGGTTTTGGAAGGCTAAAACCGAATCTACGGAAGATCAAAAAATCGCATACTTCGAACGAGTGCTAGCGATCAATGCCGACAATCAGGATGCAATTGACGGAATCGTCGCCATCGGCCGCTCAAGAGCGGTCGCTGCAATTGACGACGCTAAAGCGGCAGCTGTTGAAGGCAAGCGCGAGGAGGCTATCGAGATTCTCGACAAGGTGCTGCAGACTGTTCCCGACAACGCCGACGCATGGATTATCAGATCTCATTTGCTGCTCGATTTTGAAGCCAAGATCGACTCACTTGAAAAGGCTTTGGAGGTTGACCCCAATAATGCAGCAGCCCGATCCACCCTAGATTTTTTGACCTCAACATTCGGGAGCGCAAAGGAAGAACCTGCGTTGGACGCTCACGAAGCGGTCGAATTCGATCAAGACCAGGAAACTTCTGAAGTCGAGGAGTATGTCGCGAATGAAGAGAAGGAAGATGAGCCGGTCGCGGCGGTCAGTTTCGTCGATGAGAATGAGGGCGATGAATCTGCCAATTACCTAACTGATGAAGCTATCGAGGTCGACGAGGCCGCGGTAGAATGCGTTGGGGACGAACAAGCTGAAGTTGAATCCGTTGATCAGACGACATGTGAAGCCAGCGAAGTCGAAGACGCAGTTGTTGAATGCGCCGTCGAGGAGCAAGCCGAATTTGAATCTGATGTTGAGACAACAAACGAAGTGAGCGAAGTCGAAGCGGTAGAAGTCGAATGTGCAGTCGATGAGCAGGCGGACGTCGAATCAGGCGATCCGATAAATTACGAAGCGAATGAAGTCGAAGAGGTCGCGGTCGAATGCGTTGTCGACGAGGCCGGCGAAGAGGTTGTTGAATCGGCCGAGGCACGATCTGAAAATGCCGCAGAAAATGACGCCGTAGAAAATATTACCGAGGAATACACAGTCTCAGCCGAAGAAGCCATCGACGACGATGTATCGGCTGTTGAGAGCCTTACCGCAACCACTGACCAAGGCATCGATGAAAACGTCGAAGAGGTTATCCATAATGTTGAACTAGAGAGATTGGCACCCGAGGATGACGAAATAGACGACATTCTGTCCGGCCTCGACGATGTAAACTTTAGGGAACAACCCGTCGAGAACGTTGAACTGTCCTCAGATGATCAACCGCAGGTCGAGGCCCAGAGTGCGGGACTTGCCTGCCCGTATTGCTCCGCGGACAACGATCCGCAGGCCTTTGAGTGCACCTCGTGCCAGGCAACGCTGACGCTTTCGGACATCGAGTCGCTGATGTCCAACTCGCGCGCTAAACGTGAAGTCATACAGGAAGCGGTTACGCAGATGGAAGCCGAGTGGAATTTGCGCGAATGCTCCGAAACCGAGTTGACCGCCCTCGGCATAGGCTATTTCAATCTGCATAATTATGAATCCGGATTAAAATTCCTTCAGGAAGCGTCAAGGCTAAACCCGAACAATGTGATCCTGTCGGGCCAGGTAAATGCAATCGCGATCCGCATTGAGGAAACGCGTCGTCAGGAAGAGGTCCACGACGCAATGCCGAAAGGCAAGACGATCCTTGTTGTCGACGACAGTCCGACAGTGCGAAAGCTGATCTCAGGCAAGCTCGAAAAATCAGGTCATAACGTGGTGTGCGCGGTCGATGGCGTCGATGCATTGGAACGTATGGCAGAAAGCCGACCAGACCTGGTTCTGCTCGACATCACTATGCCGAGAATGGATGGCTATGAAGTTTGCAAACACATCCGTGCAAATCCCGAATCAAAGGATATCCCGGTCGTAATGATCTCAGGAAAAGATGGTTTCTTTGACAAGGTTCGGGGACGATTGGCTGGCTCAACAGGCTATGTCACAAAACCGTTCGGCCCGGAAACGCTAATGAAAGCTCTTGAAACTTACCTTCTGCCCGAAGATGCACAAGTAGGTTGATCTACCCAACAAAAAATTCTCTGCGGCACAAATGGACCGCGAAAAACTAATATTATTCATTAATGCCGCCGAACGCGATCTGGCATCGGTGCGGAGCAGTTTGCTTATCCTCGCCCAAACGGGTGATCTGTCTGAGCTTTCGATCCCGCTGCGTAATCTCGATCGTCTTAACACCGGTGCGGCCGGGATCGGGTTGCCGGGAATCACTGCGCTCGTGGATGATTGTGAGGCCTCGCTCAATCAGCTTGCGCTGAAAAAGGAATGTCCCATTAAAGATGTCTACGACGCTCTGGATATTGTCGCGTCGATCGAAGCGGCACTCTTTGACATTCCACTTGAGGTAGACCCTTTTCTATCCGATGTCGCGAATTTTGTTGATACGTCATTCGACGAATTGGCACCGGCGGCGGGTGTCGACTTAGATCATGGTCCGGAAGAATTTGAAATCGATGAGGAAACGCTTGATGTTTTCCGGTCTGAAGCCGACGAGCTACTTGCTAATATCGCTGACGATCTTCGCGTACTTTCAAACGAGCCTGGCGATCAAAAGGCACTTTGGAGCATTCGCCGTCACGCTCACACCTTCAAAGGGGCAGCTGGAATTATCGGGCTGAAAGCAGCGTCCGAGATCTCGCACCGAATGGAAGACCTTCTCGATAAGATGGTCGAAATGCGGCGAGAGGCCGTGCCCGAGGTGATCGATTTTCTCGATATGTCCGCCGGACGCCTTCATGCAATCGTCGCCGAGAAGCACGTAGACGGGAACACCACCGATCTTGAATCGAAGTACGGCGACGTAATGTCATGGCTTTCGCTCGGTCGCGACATCGAGTCGAACGGCCACGATAATAGTCACGAAAATCATCCGCCGAACGATGCAATTGTATCGGAGACGACCCGCGTCGAGACGGCGAAGACGGCCTCTGCTCCTATTGTTCGTGTATCGCTTGACAGGCTCGACGACCTCTTGGACGTTTCACGCAGCCTAATTGAAAACCGGTCAGAGATTAACGATCGAATGACGGAGCTTGATCGCGAGGCGGTTGATTACATGGCTCAGTATGAGAGACTCACCTCACTCATCGAAGTCGGTCGCCGCTTAAGTGAGAGCATGCATGCCAAACTGCTACGTATCCGGATGGTCAAATTTGGCACATTGGAAACACGTCTCAGTCGGGCCGTCCACGTGACCTGTATCGATGAGGACAAAAAAGCAGCCGTCGAGATCGAGAACGGCGACATCGAGATCGATACTCAGATCATCGACGCGCTTATCGAACCGCTGGTTCATTTGATAAAAAACGCCGTCGTCCACGGTATCGAATCGCCGGAAACGCGGCGTATGATTGGCAAGCCGGAATGCGGAAAAATCATCATCCGTGTCGAAAGCGGTGCAGATTCGATCACCTTGGCTGTTAAGGACGACGGAAGCGGAATTTCGACCTCCAAGTTAAAAGAAAAAGCCGTCGCGAGCGGAATCATCGACAGCAACGTCGCAGCCTCGATGGACGACCGCGAGGCAACGATGCTGATATTCGATCGCGGACTTACAACGGCGGCCAAGATCGACCTCAACGCGGGGCGCGGCGTCGGAATGAGTATTGTGAAAGAGAGTGTCGAGAGCCATGGCGGCATCGTAACGGTCGAGACCGAACCGCAGCACGGGACGACTTTCACAATCTCTATGCCGCTTGCCGGTAAAAAACCTAAAAAGGAATCCGAGGAAATTCAACTCGTTGACGCAAGGATCAACCCGCTCGAAACTGTGCAGCCGCTGGTGATGGTCGTCGACGACAGCGCCAGCATCCGTCATCAGACGGCAAAGCTCGTTAAGAGTTCGGGACTGAGCGTAATCACAGCAAACGACGGAACCCAAGCCCTGGAGCTATTGCTCTCTGGTGCAAGTGAGCCCGATTTGATCCTATCGGATGTCGAAATGCCTCAGATCGACGGATGGGAATTTCTTAAATATCTAAAAGCGGACGAAAGGTTTCGTCATATTCCGGTCGTCATGGTAACTTCGCTCGATTCCGATGAACATCGACAAAGAGCACTCAACCTCGGGGCCTTGGATTATATCGTTAAGCCATTCAGCAAAAAGGAAATGGAACGCGTTTTAGAAGATTTCTGCCAGATCCTCACGGTTTAAGCTTTCGGCGGTCGGCTCGGCCTGATCTCGACCTTGCTTGGAAGTGCACGCGAATTCATCGCAAGCAGATCCATAACAACCTGCGCAATGTCCTCCGGCTGCAGCTGCCAGGCTTTTGCTTCGGTTGGCGTATCATCGCCGAAAAAGGTATTTACACTGCCGGAACAAATATAGCTGACCTTGATATTGTCGTGTCGCACCTCTTGCATCAGCGCCTCAGAAAATCCATTTAAGCCGAACTTTGACGCATTGTAGGCCGCCATTTTGGGATGTGCATTCTGTCCGGCCAGCGACGAAATGTTGAAAATGTAACCGCCGCCGCGTTTCTTCATGAGTGGGATCGCGTAATGACAGGCATAATACACGCCGAAAAGATTAGTCTCAAGCGTCTGACGGAACTCATCGCCGGAAATCTCCTCGACGGTCTTACCGAAAATCCCCATTCCGGCATTGTTGACAAGTATATCGATACCGCCGAAAGCTACCTCGGCCGCCTGTAGCATCTGTTTGACCTGAACTTCTTCGCGGACGTCGCAAACCGTACCCGCAGCTATCCCCAATTCGGCGAGCCGCCCGACTGCAGAGTCAACCTCCGTCTGGCTTCGCCCACAAATAAAAACACTCGCACCCGACTTCGCCAGGCTCTCAGCGATCGCGTAACCGATCCCCTTGGTTCCACCCGTAACTACTGCCGATCTGTTCGCCATCAATCTTGAAAATCCCTGCTGTAGCTATTTTTTTAACTCTTTAACCGCGGAGAATCGCGACGCGATAGTGCCTTCCAAACTATCGTCACATTTCCTTCGGAATCTATATCCAACACTCTGAAGACGACCAGGATGTCTTGCCTTTTGTCGAATAACAACTCATCGTACGGAGCACCATTTTGGGTCCGTGTTAGACTGCCTCGAAAGGCGATTGACCGCAATACGAATGTTCGCTTTAACTTCGCATAGAAGCCGATGCTATATACAAAACCGTCAGATTCGATTCCTGCTACTAACTGACGATCCATCATCTCCATCTCGTTCTTATCGCCGGCCGGCTTAAAGCTGACCAGATATTTTAGGCCAGGTGTGGCCAAATCGACATTCTGAATCGGAATGTCGCCAAGATCTGTCATGATCCCTTGCTGCAATGCACCGTCACTTTTAATCACGTCCTTTAGCAGGATCAGATCCGACAGTCTGAGAATTCGATGGCTGTTGAATCGGAATGAGTATGCCGTCCCGCCACCTGGAATTTTGTACTTAGAGCAATTTTCATCGACATTCACAACTTCCGTGTTCTGTGCACACCGAACATCGGAATTTAGTTTAAAAATTCCCGTATCCGGTAATTTTAAGAACTCGGCATAGGCGTCCAACACAATCTGCGACGGCTTCAAAACCTCCAAATCCTTTTTCGAAGGCTTGCGATACATCGCCTGAACATTTGCAGGCAATCGATCGTGAACTGTCCGGACAGCCAAATTTTTAATATTACGACTAGCAGCCTCAATCTTTTCTGATTCTGACTGATATTTTGGGTCCATTTCAGGAGGCAATACCGGAACTCTCTGGCCGATAGCACCCTGAACACTCATCAAGACTAAAACCAATACCTGAAGTCGTAGTATCATCTCTATCTCCCCAGTCTTTACAGTCGAGACCGAAGCAACTCATTCACAATCCTCGGATTTGCTTTTCCCTGAGATGCTTTCATCACTTGCCCAACAAAAAATCCAAACAGCTTGTCGTTACCGCCCCGATATGCGTCGACGTTCGCCTGATTTGATGCGATCACTTCGTCGACTATCTTCTCGATAGCAGCGGTGTCCGATATCTGCTCGAAGCCCTTCTCTTTGATAACGTCCGGCGCGGTTTTTCCGGTAGCAAACATTTCCACGAGAACTTCTTTGGCTTGATTATTGTTGATCGAGCCCGATTCGACCGTCTGGATCAGCTCAGCAAGATCCTCGGCCGTCAAAAGGCTCTCACCGGCCGATTTTCCTGAATTATTAAGCTCACGCGTCAACTCGCCTAAGATCCAATTAGCTGAAAGTTTGGGATTAGCGGTTATTCGTGCCGTCTTTTCAAAATACTCGGCGAGTTCGATGTCGGCGACGAGCTGGGACGCATCCGAGAAGTTGAGTCCATAGACGTCGATAAATCGATCGCGCATCACATCCGGCAGCTCCGGCATTTGAGCCTTAACGGTTTCAATAAATGCCGATGTAATCGTCAAAGGCTGCAGGTCAGGCTCAGGAAAATACCGGTAATCGTGGGCGTCCTCTTTTGAACGCATAAACCGCGTCTGGTTATTCTTCTCGTCCCATAATCGAGATTCTTGATTTACAGGTTCGCCCGCCTCGTGAGCGGCAATTTGACGGTCGATCTCAAACTCGATCGCCTTTTGCATAAAGCGGACCGAATTGAGATTTTTCAACTCAACTTTGTTCCTGAATTCAGTTTCGCCGACCTTTCGAACCGACACGTTCGCCTCACATCGCAGGTTTCCCTTCTCCATATCGGCGTCGCTCGCACCGACCCATTGCAATACCCGGCGGACATGGTTGACATAATCATACGCCTGCCACGACGTACGAAAATCAGGCGATGTGACGATCTCACCAAGCGGCGTTCCGGCGCGATTTAGATCGATGTACGAGTATTTATCGACGTCCGGCAAGCCTTCGTGAACATTCTTCCCGGCGTCCTCCTCGAGGTGCATCCGTTGAATATGGATCGACATCGGCTTCCAGTCTTTCGCATGGCCGCTCTCATCGCGCTCCGCGGTCATTATCGTAAGTTGGCCATTCGCCGAGAAAGGCTTATCGTATTGCGAGATCTGATAACCCTTTGGCAAATCGGGATAGAAGTAGTTTTTGCGGGCAAAAATGGATGTTTCTTGTATATCGAGGCCTAAGCTGAGCGCCGCCTTTGCAGCCAATTCAATCACTCGGCGGTTCAGCACCGGTAATGCTCCGGGCAGTCCAAGGCAGGTCGGACAGGTGTTTGAATTGGGCTCGCCGCCCGTCTCGACCGCACACGAACAAAAGATCTTAGTATCCGTCGCAAGTTGAGCATGGATCTCCATGCCGATCACTGCTTCCCAACCTTGTTTCATAAATTAACGTCGTGGCCTTACCCACAACGGCTGCGGCTTTGCTATCGAACCTGTCGGCCAAAATTGCCCGCCCGCAATATAGCCTTGTTGTTGAACCGGCCAATGCACCATCGGATAGCGGTGACGACGGCCGTAATAATATGACCAGAAATATGACGGCTCAGTATACTGGGGCTCGCGAGCCTGCGACGCTCGCGCCAACGCCACCGCATATTGAGCACTTGCCGTCGCTTGAGCCTCGACCCGCTCGCGTTCGAGCCTTTCCGCCCGAAGCTTGGCCGAAAGCTGCTCGGTAGCAACACGGCTCTCTTCGCGTCGGCGGTCGAGCTCCTCCGGTGACGCAAAACCCCATTTTGCATAGTTTTCGCGGTACTCTCGTTCTGCTTTCAGACGGTTTTGCTTATACGTTTCAAGATCGGCATTCGTAATGGGTTTCGACTGTGCACTCAGCAAACTCGCCGCCGTCAGAATGATACAGGTCAAAAAAGCAATTCGGTATCTCATAGCTTAATGTTCTCCGGTTTCCAAATATTACCACGATATTTGATGCAAATAACACAAAACAGTTATGCCCGTGAAACACGCACCACTAAAATCCGAATGTCATCCCAACTCTTGCCGTCGCTCCGGCTGTCCGAAAACCATTCTCGTAATATTCCTGATCGAAAACATTTTCCACCGTTCCGTAAATCCTAAGTGTGCGCTGATCTTTCGAAAATCCAAACGTATAACCCGCCGTCAGATCGCCTTTTCGGTTGCCCTTAAAGCGATAAATATACGTGTTAAAATTCGAGTTGCTAAAGATCGGCGCGAGATATGTTGAGGTTGCAAGAAAGTCGAAATTGATCCAAGCCTTGCCAAATCGCTGTGTCGCGACAAGGGTGAATTGATGATCGGGAATGCCATACGCCTTGCGATCAGAACTTGAAACCGGGCCAACCGGAAAAGGGGGCCGACGAAAGTTTCGTACGTCGCTGTTTGTAAAAGTGTACGAAGCAAATATGTCGGTCGCGTCGAACGGTTGGAGTTTTGCGCTGATCTCTGCGCCGCGTGAGAAATGCTTGTCAAAGTTGTAATATGACGGCGCTCCAAAATCGTCTGTCGGGAGATATGCGACCTCGTCGTTGACCTTGGTGTAAAAGTAGGTCGCCGTCAGCTTGACCCTACCGTTCGAGATATTTTGCTCGATGCCGCCGTCGAGTCCAAGCGAACGCTCGGGCTTTAGCCCTGGATTGCCGAGCGGGAAAAACGCTCCGAAGAAAAAGTACGATCCGAATCTTTCGTACAGCGACGGCACGCGATAACCGTTGCCGACATGAGCGCGAAGTTTCGTTCCGCTTCTTCTAAAATAATACGCAGCCGAAACATCGCCCGTGTATGACGCCGGCGGCGAAGTCGTGTTATCGATCGCTCTGGGACAACTGGATAAGGTGCCGCACTGCGGACGCTTTAGCGAAAACCACTGTGCACGAAAACCGCCGGCAAATTGCAGCCTGCCGTCGTCCAGGCTTACGAGATCCTGAACGTAAAATGTATTGCTCGACTGGCGCGTCCGGGTGAAAAAATTACTCGTTCCCGACGGCGTACTGCCGTCGTAGCCAAATTTCTCAAACTCGTATTCGTAACCGGCCGTCAGAGTGTTCTTACCGCCGGCCGTCCAGGTCACGCGCGAATTCGCCGCATGAATCTGCCCGTCGAATATGCTCGTGTACGCGCTCTGATAGCCTGGCCCCAAGGGCCCGTCCACGTTTCGCCGTCGCGATGTTAATCCCTGATAATAACCGCTCACAACGATGTCGCTTGTGATGGTCTGATTGACTGAGATCTGACCGATAAAAAATCGAGACTTTTGCGTCGCGTCGGGATCATTCAGGTCAGGAGTGAAATTAACGCCCGGCAGCGCGTCAATTATCGTCGCCGTGCTTGGCGGTAATGTGCCCAGCGTGTCGGGACTTACGTTTAATCGAACATCCGCGTCGGAGAAAAAGATGCGGCCCGAGATCTCGGTTTTCGCAAATGGATTTGCATCGAAGCGCGTTTGAAAATTGGTATTGTGTGCGTCGTCCTGGCCGTCGATGCCTTTGGTATAGACGGTGCGCGATAAACCGGCATTGATGCCGAATCTTCCGTTATCAAGCCCGTGCGAAATATTACCCCGAAAACGTCCGAGCCCGAGCCCGCCAAACGCTCCCGCGATCTGGCCGTGCGTTCCCTGTTGTGTCGTCGGCGTTTGAAAATCGACAACGCCGCCGATCGCGTTCGTGCCGTAAAGTGACGATCCCGAGCCACGCAAGACCTCGATCTTGCTGACGCTTGTCAGCGTAAAGTCGCTCAAAAACGGCGACGCATCGCCCGTTATCGCTGCCGGATCGCGAAAGCGAATTCCGTCGATCAGCACGGCCGTGTCTTGATTGCGAAGTCCGCGCGTTTTAATATTCGCCGTTCGCCCAAAACCACCAAGCTGTGCAACGCGAAAACCCGGAATCGTCCGCAAAGTTTCGATGAGCGAAAAATCCGCCCGCTCCCGCATCTCTTGTCCCGAGATCACGTCGACTGTTTTCGAAACCTGCTCGATCGTTTGGCTTTGCCCAGCGGACACCGTAACAGTCTCGCGGATTGGAAACGGCCCCGGCTGCGCAGTAGACCAGAAAAAATCCAGAGCAAAATCGACGACAGCCGCCCGGCCGTCATTGATCGAGATCATCCGAGCCCCGCCACCCGGCACAAGGTTCTGCCCATGAAAAACCGATACTTCGTAAAGTCCGTCGCTCAGGTTCCTGATCACATACGCGCCACTTATATCAGATTCGACGCAACGAACTTCGCGTCCGTCCTTCTTCAAAAGGATCGTCAGTGGGGTTGGATTTTTGTTTACGAAAGTAATCTTTCCAGAGACAGTCCCGGTGTTTTGTGCAAAAGTTGAAATTGCAAATGCAAAGCTGATGCAAAGTATTAATAGATATTTCATATTTTTTCCTCTTCTGCCCACACGCAGAATGGTTTAAGCCCCGGCAAACGAGCAAAGTTCCAGACTCGTCGAATTTGGAATTAGGAGTTGGGAATTCGGAATTAAAATCTCCACATTCCCCATTCCGAAATCCGCATTCGGCTAACTGTTGCGTGGGCAGTGCCGGCCTTTCAACGGACTTCCTTTGCATCGCTTGCCCATTCTAGCCACGAACAAACACGAAACAACACGAAAGTGGAACTGCTTCGTTTGTGTCTGTTCGTGTTTGTTCGTGGCTAATATTCAATAAACGCTCGTCACCCGAACGTTCCCACTTGCCGGATTTTCATCCAGCAAAACATTCACTCCGAAAACACCCTTGATATTTTCAGCCGTCAAGACCTCTGTGGGTGCGCCCTTTGCGGCGATCCGCCCATCTTTCAGCATAATAATTTCATCAGCGAATTCAGCCGCGAGATTGAGATCGTGAGTAATGACGATCGCCGAACAGCGGCACTCCTCGCAGCGTCTTCGCACGAGTCGAAACATCATCGCCTGATGGGCCAGATCAAGATTCGCCGTTGGCTCGTCTAATAGCAGAATCTTTGCTCCGGCTGCGAGAGCCCTCGCAAGCACAACCCGCTGCCGCTCGCCACCTGAGAGATGATTCATAAGGCGCATCTCGAATCCGGCCAAATCGCAATCAGCCAAAGCCTTGTTTGCAAAGTCCACATCCGTTTCGGTCTCCCAGCCAAATGCATTGCCGTGGACAAACCTGCCGGACAGCACAAATTCCAAAACCGTTACCGGAAACCTCGTCTCATTTTCTTGTGCGACGACGGCGATATTTTTCGCGATCTCACGGCGGGACATCCCGGCGATCGATCGCCCGTCGATGTTGACCTTGCCCTTGGAGGCCGACAGCGTTCCGTTGAGAGCTTTGATCAGCGTCGTCTTACCGGCGCCGTTCGCCCCGAGTAGCCCAATGATCTCGCCGTCGCGCAGATCAAGCGTCACGTTGCCCAAAACCGTCCGCTCGCCATAATTTACTGAAATTTCTCTAACCTCAAGCATCTTCTAAAGCTCCCCTCCTTACGAAGGAGGGGTGGCAGCCGTCTCGGCTGACGGGGTGGTTCTCTCCGCTAATTCTTCCGTAATAAATAAATAAACATCGGAGCGCCGATCAGCGCCGTTACAGCTCCGACGGGCAATTCGCGCGGCGCGATCGCCGTTCGCGCGACCGTGTCGGCAAAAACAACAAATATCGCTCCTGCGATTGCTGAGAACGGCACGACAAGTCGGTTGTCGCTGCCGACCGTTAGCCGCACGAGATGCGGCACGATCAGCCCAACGTAACCGACCGAACCGCTTGCCGCTACAGCCGCGCCGACGACAAGGCTTGACGCTCCAAAAACCAGCATCCGCACCCGCCCGACCTCGACCCCAAAATCGAACGCATCACGTTCGCCTACCATCATTAGATTGAGTGCGCGGGCCTGAGACATCAGTATGATGGTGCCAATAATGACTGCGCCGAGACTCAGATAAACGCCGTTTAGCGACGCCTGCGACAGGTCACCGAGCAGCCAAAACGTGAAGCTCCGCAGCTTCGCAGCGTCGAGCAAGGTCGTCAGCATCACGATCACCGACGACAAGAACGTCGTCACTATCACGCCCGACAACACGAGCCGCTCGACATTCATTCCCGCCCGGCTTTTCGCCATCCGGTATACGGCGACGGTCGCGAGTCCCGCTCCAGCAAACGCGAGCAGCGGACGTGTTATCTCAAGACTCTGAAAAAATACAAACGCAAGCATCGTACCTAAAGCCGCGCCGTTCGAGACACCAAGCAAATAAGGCTCAGCCAGCGGATTTCTGAGCAGCGATTGCAACCCGGCACCAGCGACCGCCAAACTCGCACCGACACACGCCCCCAACAAAATTCGTGGCACGCGAATGTCATAAAGTATTGACTGTTGCTGCTCGTTCAAGTCGAACAAAGGCAGCCGCTCCGCACCCAACATCGCCGCCAAAATAAGTACGATGACCAAAATCAAAAGCAATACACCGCCGAGACGCAGAGACGCAGAGAGTGATCTAATTTTCGCTTTTCGTTCGGCCATCTTCCTTATTCTCGCCTTCTCCGCGCCTCCGCGTCTCTGCGTCTCTGCGGTTAAAATCTACTTAAATTTCTCCGGATGAAGGTACTTCGCGATCTGCTCCAACGCATCAACAAGCCTAGGTCCCGGACGCGACAAAATATCGGCGTCGATGCGGTAAAAGCGCCCGTTCTTCACCGCAGGTGAATTCTTAAAAACTTCGTTCGGTTCGCGATTGTCGTCACTCGCCGACAAGAAAATGACCTCCGGCTGCAGCGCTAACGCCGTTTCCTTACTCAGTTTCGGATAAGAAGTCGCGACCGTCTCCGTTACAGATTTCCCTCCGGCTCGTGCGATAACTTCGGTTACGAACGAATCTTTCCCAACCGAGAATAAAGGCTCCTTTGATATCTGCACAAAAACCCGGACTGGCCTGACTCGCTCCTCGTACTCAGCGGGCGTTTCATCGCGCTGAAGAGTAAAGACACTTAATCGCATGCTGCGATATTGTATGTCTTCAATCAAGGGTTTGGTTTTTTGATCGGTGCCGAACATTATCCCGAGTTGATCGAGATTATGAATCACACCTTCGAGCGACTGCGGGTCCGTCACATACACAGCGATCCCGTTGGCTTCGAGCGTCTTCATAAACGCCTCGATCTGCGATGCGGTCGAGACAAAAACGACGTCCGGCTTGAGCGCGATGATAGTCTCAATGTTGGGCGTCATTGTGTCGCCGATCTTGGCGATAGATTTCGCCTCTTCGGGGTAATTGCAAAATGTCGTCACGCCGACCAGACGGTCGCCGCCACCTGCGGCAAAGATCATTTCGGTCACGCTCGGAGCCGTGCTGATGACACGAGTGATTTTTGTCGGCACTAAAAACGCGCGCTCGAGATCGTCTGTTACGCGTCGCATCGGCCTTGTTGCCGGCGATTCTTGTGGCGTCCCGGTCTCAACCTGGCCGACGGACGGCACGCTGCCGCTCCGGCACGCCGTCAGTAAAGCCAGCGCCGCCAGAATCACAGATACAATCGCTCCGTTTTTCTTATCCCTCATCCCTCATCACTCATCACTCATAACCCATCACTAACGCAAAAACGCCCCGCTTCCCCGCGTCGACATTCATCGACCAGAAAAACAAGGCGTTTTGTTAAATTCACCGTGTTTGCCTGCGATGTTTTGACGCGAAACATCTCACCTGGCAAATTGGCGTTTTTAGGCAGGAATCCTGACTTCTCGATCTTGGATCTATGATTTTCGATTTCGGATACTCGTCAATCCAAAATCTAAAATCCCCAATCCAAAATCGCATCACAGTGACGCGATCGTGCGGGAATCTCACCCGACTTACCCGTTTTGGCCGCCTCGTGAAAAGACGACGCCTAAAACGCTAATACTCTCAAACAAACGACATTGTTACGCTAATCCATGGCGAAGTCAATTTCGTCACGTCTTGAACAGATCTGGTGAATTCAGTTTTTTTGAGGCACAAACTCGATCTCGGCTGAGCGGCGAACTGCATAGAATTTTAGAAACGCTTTCGGGGCGAGCTTTGTTAGCCACAAAATAACGGTTAATTTTAACGACTTGCGATGGCGGTTTGCGACCCGAAAAGCGACCGCTGCTTCGGGAAAATCGCCGTCAAGTAAGAATACCTTGCCCTGTTCTACCGCAAGATCCGCTTCGAGACCGGCGATGCGACGCTCGACGATCTGCTCTTGTTTGTCTGTAAGTTCGATAGTCCGGCGGACGCGTTCAAAGGCGTCCAGCTCCCGTTCTACTCGGCTGATCGAATCACCCGAGAGGCTATCGACACGGACGCGATATTTGAGAAGCTGTTTACGTTGATACCCGATCTTGGCTCCGTTTTTCGCGATCCTCAACCACAGGTGAAAATCGTGCGCACGCACGCGCTCGGTCTCAAACATCCCGGCCTCGATGACAGTCTGCTTTTTCACCATAGTGCCGGAAGTAATGACGTTGCATCGAAAATCGAGAATGCTCTCAAAATTTGCCGCGCCCGTCGACGGAGCGGTATCCATATAATTTTTGCGATACGCCGAGCGCATCCCGAACATTGCCGCGTCGCAATAGACCATATCGAAGTCGTTGCGTTCGAGAAAAACAAGTTGAGACGATAAAAAGTCTGGCAGCCACACATCATCACTATCCAAAAATGCAATAATGTCGGCGCGAGCGTTTTCGACGCCGGTGTTGCGGGCCGCTCCGGCTCCGGCATTTGGTTGTTTAATGTAAACGATTTCCTTTAAATAATTCGCGATCGCCCGTTCAAACTCCACCGTGTCCGGCGAACCGTCATTGACAACGATTATCTCGAAATCTCGAAACTTTTGCCCGATGACGGATTCGAGCGTTTCGCAAATATAGTCGGCCGATTTATAGGCCGGTATAATAACCGAAATCTTCGGCGGCTTCGCGAAAACATTGGTGCCGATTTGTTTCTTTACGGTTTTGGTTTTAGATTTCTTTTTCGACATTTTAATTGTGCGGGATTAGCGGATGGGCTCCCACTGGGCATAGGTTTCGCCGCGGAGGAATTTGTAAAACGCGACTGCTGAGGCGAGATTTGCGAGCACAAAATATAGCGGCATTGCGAGGATGCTGGGGCGTTTTCCGGCGAGTTCCACCAGCCATCCAGCCAGCGCCAATAAGTAGAATAACACTTGGAGCGAGAGAGCGATAACAAAAAATGTAGACGACGGAGCCAGCGCGACCGTGACCGCAAACAAAACCAATAAAATTAACGGAACGATGTATCTCAAAACTTTGTGCGAAATCAATTCAATAGCAAAAAAACCACTCTTGAACGGATTGAGCATGTCCCGGTTTCGCCAAAGGTCGGTGAATGTCTGAGAGATAACGCGTACGCGCATTCGCAACTCCTGGCCGACACTTCGGTTTGTATATTCGAAACAAACTGCATCGGGTGCAAATACACTGCGCAAGCCCTTGCGGTAAATGCTCGTGCAGATCAGGAAATCGGAACACGCCTCGGCATACATCGGTTCGTAGGCCGACTTTCTGACCGCATACAGACAACCCGAGGCTCCGATCAGCGAGCACGCTCGACTCTCGGCAGTTTTCAGAAACACCTCGTAATTCCAATAGCTTTTAACGCCTTTCCCGACACCCGTACCCGCGTCGTCAACGTAGATGAGCCGGCCGGCAACGCAGCCGATGTTTTCGTCGGAGAATGCAGGCAGCAAAGTGCGGAAGACATCGGATTGATAGATAGTCGTCGCATCCGAAAACAGGATGATGTCCCCGGTCGCGCGTTCGAGAGCATTATTTTGCGTGGTCGTCTTTCCTACACGGCCCTCTTGCCTGTATAGCTTTACGCCGCGGGCAGCAAATTCCCCAACGATTTCTTCCGTCCGGTCTGTCGAACCGTCCGACGCGACAATAATCTCAAACTTGTCCGCCGGATAATCAATAAGCAAAGTATTTTCAAGCTTTTCCCTAATCGCTCCTTCTTCGTTATAAGCCGTGATCAGGACTGTGACATGAGGCTCGATCGCGGCGGTGTTTATGCTTTTCGGAAACAAAACGCTAACGATGTAAACAAGCGTCGGGTAGCCCACGTAGACGTAGGCCAAAAGCCCAACGCACGTCCAAAAGATCAACTGTTCCGCACCGCCCATCATTTCGCCTCAGCCTCCTGAAAATTCCAAAGCGAATGCGACGGCACATCCTGCGTCGCACCTGTCTCAAGACTGTAAATTCGTCTAAACGCCACGGCATAGGCGATGAGGTAATAAATGAACCAGTTGTATGCGACCGACGCGAAAAAGCTTGACACCATATAGCCGATAATACTGGCCTGGAGCCCTATGGCAAGATAGTAAAACCAGTTGTGATCGTCGGCGTCGAACAAGGTTCGCTCGATCGCACCGAGCTTACGGAACGGGCTCACCATAAAAACAAGATATGCCAAAAGGCCTAAGATCCCGAGTTCTGCAGAAACTTGTGTGTAAGCATTATGCGTCTGCAAATTGTGGGCTCCGAAAACCGGCGAGTTTCCAATGCCGATGCCCCACGGATTGCGGGCCGTGACGATCAGCGAGGTTATCAAACCCTCGCGTCTTGCTCCGGCCGAACCGACGGGATCGAGCGATGGAAAGAAGATCGACAGCAGCCGCAGGCCGTAGTTTCCGGGTGCGATTACCAGAAAAATTGCGCCGAATACGAGCGAAACAAGTGAAACGTTCAGCCTGTTTTTGCGACCCAGTTTCCAGACAAGTACGGCAGCAACACCTATCAGACCGAGAAAACCGCCTCGTGACTGGGTAAACAGAGTCGCCGCGAGAAAAAGCCCCGCCGTCGAAAAATACGCGAGCCTTGTCAAACTGCTCTTGGTCGCAATACCGAGTGTGATGGCAATGGGTATCATCATGACGAAATGCAAAGCCATCTCGTTCGGATTTCCGAAAATGCCTTGTACTTCGGAAATAGCGACACGATAGCCTTCGACCGAAAATTCCCCCGCCATGTAGAGCCGAATGGTCTCGATAGAGAGAAAAACGCCAATTCCGAGCGAGATCGTGACTAGTCCAATCAGTCGTTTCCGCGTTCTCACAACGTTGACGAGCACGATAAAGATCGCGACAGCCTTGATAAACTCGTCCGAAAATGTGTCCCACGCCATCGCTTGATCTCTTGCGATCGGCATAGTTATCAATGCTATTGCGGTCATCGCAAGTATCGCCTTGACCTCGGTCGAGAGCATTGTTAAGTTGCCTTCCGTAACGAGCTGGCTGGGAATGTAGATCGCGATCGTTGCGATGGCAAAATATATCGTGGTCGAAGCAAGAAACTCCGTCCCCGGCACGATCTCATAAGGACGCACGAGCACCATGAACGTAAACAGATAGAGGCCGATGTAGGTCGTGAAATGCCCGTTTCGGACAAGCCAGTTATCCTTATTTAGCAACTCAAAATCTTTGGCCTGCCTTTTTTCAGTCACATCGTTGACCGGCGAGGGCGCGGCCTCAATCTGAGGCTCAGGCGGCCCTGAGCACTCGACCTGTTCGGACACAGGCTCAATGCGTGCTTCCGGCTCACTCACACGTTCCGACCGCGGGCCGGACATGGTCGAATAGCCGTCGCCACCCGAAATTGGTTTCCCGGGCGGCCGCAGCGGATTGTAATCGAGGCTTGTAGATTTTCCTGATGGCATCGTGATGGCCGTCTTACTTAACTGCCTCCTTTTTCCTGAGAGTGACGATTAGATTAGTTCTAAAGCGGCGCAAAGAGCGGCTCATCAGGATTCTTATCCATATCAGTTCAGCAGCCGCCAGCGGCGGTATCACGGCACAAACCGCATCCGAGCTGACAAACTTGATCTTCTCCATCTCGAAATTAGTCTTTTCCGCGAGAGCCAAGATCTTGTCCTCACGATTGGCCTTGTATTGGATCTCAAAAACATCGTCTTCGACCCTGTCATCCATAAGTGAAGCAAGCTTTTTGACGATCATTTCGGGAACCATCCTTCTCAAAACAGCAAAATATCCGGTCTCATTGGGCGTATGAAAAATGAACTTCGCACCCGGCTTTAAGACGCGGTTGATCTCCGCAAATTGGATCTGCGGATCGTCGAGATGTTCGACGACCATATTTGCGGTCGCGGCATCAAAAAAATCACTTTTGAAAGGCAAACGGTCAGCAACGCCGCACACTTTGGAAGAAACGGTTTTGTGTTTCAGCAGCGAAGGAAAATCAACATCAATGCCGATGACCATTTCGGCTTTGCCGAATAATTCTTTTTCCTGCTCAAAACGCCACGGCGGCAGCAAGTGATGGCCGCAGCCGACGTCGAGCCAGCGTGCTTTGGACGGGATATCTGAACCCAGCACATCTTCGTATACCGATTGCGAATAGCGCAGCGTCGGAACGATCGTTCGTTTTAGGAACCCGTAGGTATTTTGAAGACGTTCTCTGGTACTCATAGCTGGCGATGAATCTGTAACCGAAGCTATCAGTCCGGTCATCGATGGGTCGAACACATCCCAAGTTTCAAGTACCTTCATCGGGCCTAGATCGCGAGTTCTTTTTCGACGGTTATCATATCCCGAACCTTTTGCTTTAGTGCCTTTTCAAAATGCCGTGCCTCGTTAACGCCGCTAAAGGTTAATTGCTGCAAATTGGCCTCTATGCGTTTGCGGTAATCCGACACTAGCGAATCCGATACGCCCAGCATTTCGGCAACCTCGAGCTGCGTTCCGCTGTCCGAGATCAGATAACAATGCCAGAGGACATTGATCATACGATCGTACTGTTTGGCTTTGCCTCGAACCGATTTGTGTAGAGTTTTCAAGAATCCGTCCACAAATCCCGCGGCCGCCTGCTCGGCCTCATTCCGCAAAAGGTCTTCTTCCGGCGTTTCCCGGATGTCCGTAAATTCGAACGGCATTCGGTCGTCATCGTCGCTGTCAGTTCCGCTGCCGACTGGCACCAGATGAATATCCATTATCGGCAAACGCGACATCACAAATCCGCGAAGCGAGCGAACGTCGACCGGCGAATCGATCGCCTTAAATACCCTGATTATTAGCTTTTCGAGTTCCGGGTTGCTGATCACGATCTGGGCGTCGCCCGTGCAGCCGACCATCCGCGTGTCGCGACCATAAAACGCAACCACCTTAACCCGCTCGTCCATCTCCTGAACGTCTTTGCGCGACTTCTTATATGTCCAATCCGAAAGCCCATACAGTCTGTCCGCCAGACGCCGGTGGGCCTCAGGATTATCGATATTGTCAAACCTTTTAAATACGCTGCTTGTTTGGATCAGCGTCGAGATCCGGCGCGCAAGCCTGTACGATTCCGGATACCGTTTGCGCAGCTCGGCCGTCAGCATGTTGGTCAGCTCGATCTGGCTGATCTCTGCCTCGATCTCTGCATCCGACATTTCTGTGTCGATGTAATGCTGAAACCGGTCCTTGCTGAGCAGGGCTACAAACAGCTCCTGCGTAAGGTCCGTATAAGCGTTATACTTGCCCTCTTCGACAAGAAAACCCGCGCGTTTCGACGCTCTTACAAGTGGGTGCGACGAGACGATGCGGTGCAGTTCCGCCCAGATCTGGTTGACGTCCGAGGTCTTAAGACTCTCATTCCACTTGCCAACTTTGATCTGCTTGTTTTGAATCGAACGAGGCAACCGTTCCTTTGTCTTCACGTCATTCATATTCAGCCTTTCCGGTCGAGTGTGTCCTTAAAAAAGTTGCGATGTTTTGATCAGATTTACGTCTTGTCTGCGAGCCACTGCAGACACGTCGGGCCTAAAGGCGCTCTGTGCGCCGTCCCATATCCGATTCCATTCGAGCTTACGCAAAAATTGTTTTTGGTAGAAAGATTAGTCTAGATCAACTGCCGAGCAATGCTATCGATCAATCCGGCGGCATGTGAGATAAAATGCCTCTCACTACCTGCATTTATGATAGTAACAATTATTAGACGTTTGAGCAACAAGTTTTTGCATTGTTGTATATTCTTTATACACTTTCCCTAAATGCAGTTAATACACGTGTTACGACGTCCATTTGTCACAAACTGCCGCTTTTCGCACGTTTTTGAGTATTTTTGTCACGCTAGTTTTGGAAGCTTAAGGGCATTACAGATTTATTTTGTTATAACGACGATATCGCTGCCTTGCGGTCCGTATGGAGGGCTCTGGATAATCTCGGGAGAATTGTGTCCTATGGTCGCATCAAAGATGACAAGTTTCTGCAAAAACGAAGATTGTCCGACGTCTCAAGAATTGCTGGAATTTCAAAAACGCGATCTGCCGCGAACCCGCACGGCTATGATCGGGCAGCATCTTGCCCTGTGCGAATTCTGTTCCGCTGAGGTTGAACTGTATTCCTGTTACCCGCAGGACGAGGGCGTCAGTGATTCGATCGAGAGCGTCGTCATTCCGGCTCCGCTATACCAACTTGCCGAAGCCTTGTTAAAAAACCGTCACGCCGATCCGTCTTCACTTGATTCGCTTCTAAAAAAAAGAAAACGCCTCGCCGTAGATAAGGCCTAAATCGTTGCTCTATGGCTAGATACGTCCCGCCCCGCCATCGCATCTGACCACTCACGCCTCGCCGAAGTCGAAAAAGAACTCTCCGAAACCGCAACCCGGATCAAATCTTTTTACGAAGAATGGGCAACAGCGGCAAATGAGTTAAGATAGTATGTAATGACAATAAATATTATTATTTGATATTTATCGATATTCTGCTATTCTTTCTGTGAGGTAATCACGAATAATGGCCACATCAACATTAAACATTTCGCTTCCCGATACGATGCGTCAATTTGTCGAAAACAAGATCGCGACCGAAGGTTACGGAACCATCAGCGAATATGTCCGCGAACTTATCAGGGCCGATCAGCGAATGGCAAATACCCGATTCGAATCGTTAATTGCTGAAGCTTACGCAGGCGGCGAGCCGTCGCCATTAACCAAGGGTGACATCGATGAAGCACGTCGAATCGTAAAGGATCGGATAGACGCTCGTAATAAGTCTAAATGAAGATCGTTAAGCTGCCACAAGCTCTCATCGACTTGGTGGAGACGGCAGATTATCTAGCCGAGGACGATCCCGAGGTCGCAGACCGCTTTTTCGACGCAGTTGAGGCAACGCTCGAAAACATTCGTGGGCAGCCAAAGATCGGCAGCACCCGACAATTTCGCGGGCAAACTGATATTCGAATGTGGTTCGTTCGAGGGTTTGAAAAGAGCCTGATCTTTTACACCGAAGACGCCGATGAGATTGTTATACTTCGAATAATCCACTCTGCCCGCGATTACACCAAGTTCTTTGGCGACGATTAGCTCCGCTCTACGAATCGGCCGAGGTTTGGGTCGTAGAACCTTGCACGTGAGAATTGTAAGCCGGTGAACGAGTCGTATTCACGGCCGGTGAATTGGTATCGGGTCGAAAAGCCGATGTTTGTCGGATTTCCAAAGGAATCATATGAATTTGAAGCGGTGATCGCGGCGCTTGAATTCGTTAACCCATTCGTCGAACCGAGATGGTCGGCGAGAAAATAATTGATTGTCGTTCCCGATTTGAGCTTGCTATCTATGTCACCGCCGTTTTGGTATTTCGTGAGCGTACCGCCGACATCATCTAAAATCACGTCTTGTCCGTCGTGGGTGTACTTCTCGACCGAAGCGCCTTGAGTTCGTTTTACTCGTCTTCCGAGAGCGTCATATTGGTAAATTGCTGAATTCACGCCATTGCCCGCAGACGACATTCGATTATCGAAGTCCCACGCATAAGTCCAGTTGCCCAAAGATCTGCTCGTCATCGATTCGTTCGTGTCGTAGCCGTAATTACTCGTCTGTGTCGCAGTGAGCTTATTAAACGGCTGATAAGCGTATGTCGAACTGCGATGCGAACTCGTCCTATTGCCAACATCGTCATAGTTGTAAAATTCACCGTTGCCGCCGTTGTTCACGCTCGTCAGCCGATTTACATTGTCGTATGGACAGTTCGTCATGCGGCTTAATTTGTAACCGGAAAATCCTTTCTCGGTTTGGTTTTTATCAATTTCAAGACGTCTTTCTCTTTCGTCTCGGCAGCTTGCAGATCGCACTTCATTTGCAGATTTAGCCAAAAACCGGGTGACATGCCGAAATACTTGGCGAGCCTGAGAGCGGTGCTCGGGGTCAGCCCTCGCTTCCCGGCGACGATTTCGTTTATGCGTTGAAACGGTACGTGTATAGCGTCGGCAAGTTCCTTCTGCGTCAGTCCAATCGGCTTGAGAAACTCTTCGCGAAGCATTTCTCCGGGATGAGTTGCGGGTCTGATTTTTGGAATTCTGATCATTGTATTGCTCCCATTAATTAATGATAATCGACGATCTCAACATTTTTTGCCCCCATCTCCGTCCACTCGAAGCAAACGCGGTATTGGTTATTGATTCGAATGCTGTGTTGCCCCGCGCGGCCTGCCTTCAAAGCTTCCAGACGATTTCCGGGCGGAACGCGAAGATCGTCGAGATTTGACGCCGCGTCTATCTGGTCAAGTTTGCGAAATGCAACTCTCCAAAGATCACGCGGCAACAATCTCCTCGCTTCAGCCGAATTGATCCCGTCATATATATCTTCGGTGCCAGCGTTCGCGAACGTCTCGATCATCACAAACATAATAGCACGGCTATCGTGCTATCGCAAGTATTTTATAACATGATAGTTTGATTTATTTCGCAACTTTTCGAGTTGTTTCGTGGCTCAATCTTCAACCATTAATTTGATCCACATCAACCGTCGCAAGGGAGGAAAATGTATTCGGTATTTCAGGGCGCGAAAAAAAGGGATGACCGTTTTAGCGGCCATCCCGAGTCTATACTTGATTCACCAAAATCCTATCTCGGATTTTGCGGAACCTGAATATTGCCCCCGCTGAGCGTTCGCGGAGCAAACGTGTAATTCGGCAGAATTGCGCCGCCAGGAGCGGTCAATTGAAGACCGAACAGATCGGCACTTCCCGGTTCGCCATTGTCGGTGACCGTTACGCGGAAACCGTGATTTCCAACGCCGTTAAGTGTGGCTTTGCCTAAAATCACAGCAGTGCCGTTAACGATGGACATCGCATCCATCACGTTCGACTTCACCTTAGAATCGCCACCAGGACAATGTTCCAAATAAAGAATGGAGCCTTGCGGCTTGCCTTTCTTCTGGTATTTGACATTGAGGCCGAAGTTGGCAATGCAGCCCGTGTTCGGATTCATAACGCGGCCACCGCCAGTTACAAACCCAAGCGAGGGATCGTAAATGGCAAGGACCGAGCTGCCCGATCCGGTGTAATAACCTCCAACCGTTACCGTTATGTCATAGACATCTACCGCAACGTTCGTAAGCGTTACACACGCCCGGCGTGCAACTCCAACACCTCCGCCCGAGTATGTCACGGCACTAACAGTTGGTGATCCGCCGCCGGCAACCGGTGAGAATGAGAACATCGCAGTCGCGAACGTGGTGTCGCCGGCACTGCCGTCGGGCACTTCGGAAATGTCCGCACAGAAAGTGATCGGCCCTGCGGTCCCGCCCGGTGCATTTACCTGCACCGCAAACGGATTGGTACCCGGGAATGCAACGGATGCATCCTCCTTGCTAACCGTCAACGTGTTTGTGCCGCTGCTGCCCGCAAAATACGGGTTCGAGCTAACAAAATTAGCGGCGATTGTGTGATTGCCTGGCGCGTTTGTGATCGTGTACGACGTCGAATAGCTGCCTGTGCCACTAACCGCAACCGTGCCGACCAAAACGCCGTCAACGCGGAATTCCATCGAGCCTACGGGATAATCGCAATCCGCCGTGAGTGTCGCTCTTAAAGTTACCGGATCGCTGTATTGTCCTGCCGCAGGATCAGCCGTCGTTGTTGTTGCTATCGTCGGACAAATAAATCCGTTCAGCACGATCGAATCGATTCGCCAATGAGCATTCGCAACGGTCGTCGCACTGTCGGAAGCCGCACGGAATTTGAAACGTACATTTTGTCCGTTTGCCGATGCGGGAAGATTTACGGTCGAAGTCACGAATCCGCCTGAATTTCCCGTCCAACCGGCACGCGATTGCAAAACGCTCGTGTTGCCGTCCGCCGTGCGGTTGAACGCCCAGTTATAACTGCCCGTTTCAAACGTGCCGCCCGCGTCAACAATGTCAACAAACGCGCCGCCGTTGATACTAATTTCGAGCACGCCGCCGTCCCACGCGAATTCCGAAAGGTAACTGTGGCGGAAAGTCAGTTGTCCGCCGGTCGCCGGAACTGCGACCGACGGCGAAACCAATTCGCTCGAAGCAGTCGTTGTCGGAAATGTGATCGCAGCGGCATTCGGAACAGTATCCGCCGCCGTCGTTGACGTGACGAACAAAGGCATTGCGCCGGAGTTTGCGGTCGTCCAACCAGCGGGAAGAGCCGGAGCGGTCACGCCGTCGAAATTTTCGGTGAAAATAGGGGTCGGCGCGCCGAGCTGGAGTTTGAAGGTCTTAGTTTCCGTGCCGAGATTGCTCGTGACAACCACGCTCACGTCAATTTTGCTTCCGCATGCTGCGTTGGTCGGCACTTGATAAGCAATATTCTGCGTCACGGTTGCGCCCGGCACGATCGTTCCGTAACTTGCCGAACCGCCGCCCGTCACTTGTGCAGAAACATCCGTGACGGCATTGGTCAGCGGATTGGTCAGCGGAACTGAAAGCGTTACTTTCTCGCCGACACCGAACGTGCCGTTTGAACTGCACGCATTGTCGGTTGCCGTTACCGGGCCCATTCCCGGAATCGGATTGTCAAACGATTCTTTGACTCTTTGGATTTTGGTTGCCGCGCCTGTCAATTGAGCTTCCGGCGAAATTGTCGCACCAAAGCCCATTCCGCGTGTCGCAAAACCCGCCCAGATGTCGAGCGCGTCCGTACTTCCGAAGGCCACATCAGCCGCTAGGAACGAATTGCGTCCAACGAGATGCGTCGGATTCGAACCGTCGAGTTTCATCGCGTCGGTGGTCAGCTGCATCATTCGCGCATTGCCCGCCGCGTAACCCATTCGATTGATAAGCCGCGCACGGACTTCGATAAGCGCGATACTCCAGACTTCGCCGATGTTGTGAACCGCGACAGCACCCGAGTCGCCGCCGACGCCAAACGGCCCACGTGCAAACGCGCCGTCGGTTAAATTAATCTGATTCGGGTCAATGTCGGCTAGCGTCAAAGGATTATGCGGCTTGCCGTTCGGTCCGAGATTGGTTTTGACAACACTCGGAAATCGTCTGATCCCGTAGTAATAGTTATCCGTGAAACCGGTGGTTGCCAGATATGTTGCCCAACCGCCCGTGCCGAAAATTCCATTGACGTCTTCATCCGCCGACGAAAGGATCATCCGCGCATAAAAGTCAGACCAGCCTTCGCCCATGCCACCGCTGATGGTCGCGCCCAAACCCGAAGCGTTGTTATGCAGACGGTTCGACGTGCCGTGCGTCATTTCGTGAATGCTGATGGTTTGGTCAAGATCGCCGTCGTAATCCGGTGTCGGCCCCGTCCAGATAAACATCTGCATTCTCGGTAAGCTGCCGTCCGCCGGAGTCGAAAAGTTGGCGTTATTTGTGCCGCTAAAATCCTGCGCTTCGGCTCTTACAAAATCGTTACCGACTCCGCCGCGTCCAAAGTTATTTGTTTGGAAGTTTCGCGCCGGCTCAGTGAAACCGTATTGGTACAAAATATCGTGATACCGGTTCGTCCAGAAAAACAAATTCGTCACCGCACCCGCCCGATAATTAACACCGGTCGGTGCATCAATTGCGGGATCGTATGGAAAATTAAATACGCGCGCCGGTGCGCCGGTCGGTCGTCCGGTCGGGTCAATGCCGTTCGGAGAAACCACGTCCAGCCCTGCGTCCACGTTGTTGCCGGTCGTCGTATTGCCGCCGTCAGTGATCCAGCCGAGATTGTCGAAAGCCGGAAGTTCGCTAATGTTTGTAACCGTAGTGCGCAGAATATAAGCGCCTTGCGTTCCCGAACCCGGCAAACCCGGGAATGGTGAAAGCGGTGCCGGAGAGTCGTCATTGTAAATCGAATAGGTCGCGGTTTGCGTCTGGTCGTTCGTAATGTTTTTGCGCCAAAGCAAATCCCCGCGTTCGGCGTCAACAAACGTGTAGTAAGCGGGAATGTCCTGCCACAATGTCATTCCCCACGAGAGCGTCGTATTGCCCGATTCCAGAGGGAAATACATCAAATTGACCTTGATATCTTCGACGAACGGACCCGGTTCGAATACGACCGATGTGCCATCTTCGGAAACTTCTTTGACGACAAGATCTGCGGGATTAACTTCGACGCCGATACTTCTCGCACCGGCCGCGACTGCGTATGCAGCCGATTCAGCCGACGCGCTTGCGTTCAAGAAACTGTTTTTTGCCTGCGCCAAAGATTCGTAATCGAGTCCAGGAGCGATCCGTCCGGTTGTTCTGATCAACTCACCATTTCGTGTCAAGCCCGCGCGAATCGTTCCCTGAAAGACGGGAATTCCATCGATCCGTTGTTCCAATTCGACGAACGACATGTTGCCGGATGGATTTGCATAATCTGCTACCGTCTTAAGATCGGCAACCTGATCTCTGGTCAACCCGTAGAGATCGCTGTTAGTCGAAAGGAAACCCCGGACGATGTCCTCGCGTTTAGCATTCGAACGGCCGGTTAGTTTGCGGTCCGCAGAGAGAACTCCGACGATCTCCGGCGTCCCCATCTGGTCATTTTGTTCAATCTCAACCGAGGGGTTCTTCGCCGTGAGTCTCGCACCAGCGGCGGTTATCCTCTGCTCCAACCCCGCTACCCGGTCCTTTTGCGATTGACTCAGATTCTGCCGCTTTGAGGAAATGAGCGTTCGCGCCGACTCGGAGTCGTCGTCGCGAATGTCATAGTTTTCATTAATTTGTTTCTGAGGGATCTTGTCGCCTTGGCTATTGGCGCTCGATCCAGCCGGGATCAGCATCCATATAGCGGCGAACGTAACAAATAACAACGTAGTGAGGAACAACCATCTGGGTATTCCTGTTTCGAAAATTGAGTGTTTCGTCATGATCAGTGATCTCCTTTTAAGTTATACAAAATAATGCCTCAAAAGTGGGGCTGGCTGCCGTATTCTAAGACAGAAAATGTCGATACGAGGCACACATATCAAAATGAAATCGACCTGGAAATTGTGTAGAGAATCCTATCCTAGAATAGCTGTAAATGCAACACCCAAATTTGGGTCTGAGCTAGTTGATGAAATCGTTGAGCAGAGAGAAGGATAACAGGCACACATCAACGCAGCGCTTACGACCCGCAGATCTCATTTATCGCTTCTTCGAACTTGTCGTCGATGACGCTGCGTTTGATTTTGAGAGTGGGTGTCATTTCGCCTTTGTCGATGGAGAATTCACGGGGCAGGAGATAGACGCGTTTGACGCGTTCGTAATCGCTAAGTTCGCGGGTAAGGTCGATCGCGTCCTGCTGCACTCGCTTTATGAAATGCGGGTCCTCGCAAAGCTCTTCGCGCGAGCCGGCGCAGTCGTGGCCGTTTGCCTTCATCTCCTCTTTTAAAGCGTCCCAATCCGGAACGATCAGCGCTCCTACCTGTTTGCGTCCCGAACCTACCACGACAGGCTGCGAAACGAGCGGGCTTTGCTTTAACAAGCTCTCGACTTGGAGCGGCGCGACGTATTTGCCGTTCGAGAGCTTAAAGAGATCCTTGAGTCGGTCGGTAATGTAAAAATGGCCGGCTGTGTCGACGTATCCGACATCGCCCGTGTGGTAAAAGCCCTCGGCGTCAATCGCAACGGCAGTGGCCTCGGGGCTGTTGTAGTAACCGAGCATTACATTTTTGCCGCGGATCAGCACTTCGCCGTCCTTTTCGGCGATCTTCATCTCAATGCCTTCGAAGGGCGTGCCGATCGAACCAACTTTGCTGTCTTCGGGACGATTTGCACACGTGACACACGCCTCGGTCATCCCGTAGCCTTGTAGAATTGGAATCCCGGCCGCCCAAAAAGCGTAGCTGAGTTTTTTAGACAGCGGCGCGCCGCCCGACACAAAAAATCTCAAATTGCCGCCTACGCCCGTCCGCCACTTCGAAAAAACCAGCCGGTTCGCGACGGCGTGCTTTGCCGCCAAAACCGGTGAGACCGAACTGCGCGTGTCTTTTGCCGCCCAATATTCCTGCCCAACGACGAGTGCCCATTCAAAAAGATCCGTCTTCCAGCCGCCGGCCGCTTTACCCTTTTTCACGATCTTGTGATAAACCTGCTCAAAGAGACGCGGTACGGCCGTCATTATCGTCGGCTTGACTTCCTGCAGGTGCGACGCAAGCTGGTCAAAAGCGGCACAGTAGTGAATCGAAACGCCGTTAGAGCACAGAACGTAAAACACCGTCCGCTCAAAGATATGTGACAGCGGCAGAACAGCGAGGCTGCGATCGGTCGATTTGATCGGCAGACCCTTTGAGATCGCGAGGATGTTCGACGTAAAATTTTCGTGCGTGAGCATTACGCCCTTTGGCTCGCCAGTTGTGCCGGACGTGTAGATTATTGTGGCGAGGTCGTCGGTTTTGATCTCTGACAGCGAGCGTTCGACGGCCTCCGGATCTATCTTTGCGTACGCGTCACCTTGGGCCTCGATATCGGCGAGCGTCACCGAACGGGCATCGCCCGTGGTTTCGGCATCTGCGTCGAAGAAGATCAATTTTTCGAGCCGCTCAACGCTCTGAATGGCATTCTCAGCGTGCTTCCAAAGCTTTTTGCCCGAGATAAACAGCATCCGTGCGCCGGAATTTTCGAGAATGAATCTTATCTGTTCGACGGCTTGCGTCGTATAGATCGGTACGTTCACCGCCCTTAGACTTAGTATCGCAAGATCGACAAACGACCATTCCGGCCGGTTCTCAGAGATAATAGCGACGCGGTCGCCGGCCTTAACGCCTAATGCGGCGAGTCCCATCGCAACGCGTTTTACACGCTCGACAACCTCGACGCCATTCATATAATTCCAAATATTTTCGACCTTATAGGCGAGCGCGTCTCGCTTATTGTGTCGACGAAACGACTCAAAGCAAAAATGCGGTATCGTCTGCGGAATATTTTCGAATCCTATCAGATTTTCAGCGGTCATCGGCACGGTTACAGGCGAACGAGGCAATCCATTATGAGTTTCGCGTGATTTAACATTCTTGCAAATACCCGCGATCAAGTCCAATAGTTGCGGCCGGGCTAGAGCTGCATTTTAGCTTCGAGGGCGACAGCCGCCTGATAATCGTCCGGTGTGTTTATGTTTAGAAATAGCCTCTCGGCGTTGGTGAGATCGGAAAGCTCGGCGAACTTTAGGATCCGGGCATTTATGCGCGTCGCTAGATCTTGCAGCCGCCAATTGTCGCCGGATATCATACTCTCAACCTCAGCCAGGCAAATCTTTCGGTTATACAGACCGCAAAGTGGTTGAATTCGTCCGTCCTGCTGCTCCGGGAGAATCGCACCGTGCGTTTCCTTTGCGGAATCGGCTAGCTCCGATTGAATCGAAACCATTCGCGTCAACAATTCGCCTTTAATAAACGGCAGGTCGCACGCAACCACTACAATCCACTCAGTCGCCGCCGCGTAAAGAGCAGAGTAGAGGCCGACGATCGATCCGCGCCCGCCTTGCCCGACGCGTCTATCCTGAATGATCTTATGGTTGGTTGCATCAAGCGCGAGATCGCCGACGACATATACCGGATCGGCTATTGCAGCGAGCGTCGATGACGCACGCTCGACAAGCGTCTTGCCACCAAACAGCAGATTCGCCTTGTCCTGTCCCATACGCTGACTTTGTCCACCTGCGAGCACAAATCCTTCGATAGAATTCATAAAAATACATTATCAAAACAATTGAGAAGCTAAGTGCGTTTGAGTGCTATGGAAACAGATTATTCGAAATTTGTGGTATTTTTAACATCAACGGCCAAAAAAGATCAGAAAGACATCTTTTTGATGTGCGACCGGCTTTTATTATGGAAATCGGGCAGAAAGAGGTTCAAATAAATCCATTGTTGCAAGACTTCCACGGTGATTTGAGCCTACAGATTCTTAAAAAAAGCGTCAAAAGAATGTTCGGCCCCAATGAACAAATATTCGCCGAGGGTGACGAAGCGACATTTCTGCCGATCGTATTGGCCGGCAAAGTGAAAATGGTCCGGTATCCGGAGAGCGGAAAAGAGGTAATCCTCGGCGTGTTTGAGTCGGGCGATATATTTGCGATCCCGCCTGCACTCGACGGTAAACGATTTCCCGCAACGGCGGTCGCGGTCGTGGAAAGCAATATTTTGATGCTCCGGCGAAAGGATTTTCTTGGTCTGATGGAATCGTCGGAGGACTTTTCGTCGATAATTATGAATCGAATGTGCGGTCTCTTGCGAGAAAGGACCGACACCGTTCAGATAATGGCGACGCCATCGGCGGAACATCGCGTAGCAAGCGTTATTTTGCGATTGGCCGGAGAACTCAACGGCGACCAAGTGCTGAAGATATCGCATCGCCGGCAGGATATCGCCGAGATGTCCGGCTTGACGCTCGAGACGACGATTCGGGCAATTCGCAAGCTTGCTGACAGGGACTGCCTCAAAATAGTGCGGGGAAAGATCTATATAGAAACTACCGAGCGGCTTCGCAATTTTGTTCGATAAGAGGATCCAATGTTCGGCGTTTTCGTCGCACCGTAGGTCTTACAATATGAAGCTCAGGATCAAGGGAAACTCATTACGGTTCCGTTTGAACAAGGTCGAGGTCGAGACATTCGGCTCGGCAGGTTACATCGAAGATAAGGTCGAATTTGGTGCGGCGCCCAATTCTGACTTTCGCTATCGGATCGAGAAAACCGCTGCAACGGACCTCGCCGGAAGATTTGAGGACGGAAGAATAACCGTGTCGGTTCCTGAAGTGACTGCCGATCAGTGGATCAATACCGATCAGGTCGGAATCGAGGGAACGCATAAATTTGATGATCGAACGGAGCTTTACATTTTGATCGAAAAAGATTTTGTATGTCTCACGGCTCCGGGCCACGAAGATCAATCCGATAATTACCCTCACCCCAAAGGCGACAAAACCTGTTAGCAACGCCCCGAATCTTCGCTAACATGACTCAAATCATATCCTGGTCCGCACGGCCACGAGATAATAATCCCGTAATAAAGACCCTGGAGGAACTGAAGATGAACAATCTGCAAACAAAGACCGTGCGCGAGATCGCACTTGAGATGCCAGTGACGACTAGAGTTTTTGAAGAATTTAAAATCGACTATTGCTGCCACGGCGATACTATGTTCGACGACGCATGCCGGAGTGTCGGGGCAAACCCCGAAGCCGTGATCGAAAAGATCGATGGCGTTGTGGGTGCCGGCCGCAATGACGGTTTTGAGTGGCTCGCTGACACTACCCTTTCAGAGCTGATCGACTATATTCTGGACAAACACCACGTCTACACAAAAGACGAGATCGACCAATTAACGCCCTTAATGGCAAAGGTCGCTCGGCGTCACGGTGAGCACAATCCGTATCTCTTGGAACTGCAAAGCGTTTTCAAGGCCATTTGCGATGATCTCGGGCCCCATATGATGAAAGAGGAAATGGTTCTGTTCCCTTACATCAAAGACCTTGAGACAAATCTCTCGAAAGAAATTATGGTTTCGACGCCACCATTTGGCACGGTTCAGAATCCGGTCAGGATGATGCGCAAGGAGCACGAAGAGGTAGGCGATCTGCTTTCCCAAATGCGTCTCATCTCGAATGATTACAAACTGCCGGACGAAGCGTGTCCGAGTTTTACAGCTCTCTATCACCGCATGGCAGCATTCGAACTAGATCTGCACCAGCATATTCATCTGGAAAACAACCTTCTGTTTCCACGGGCGATCGGACTGGAGCAAAAGACTTTCCCGTTGGCCTTCGAATAGCGTAACCTCATCGTATGTCGTCCGCTGCTCCGGCCATCGCACCTGTACGAAACGCTCGCCTGCGGCAGATCGCGCTTCCGACCGAGCACGGCGGATTTGGAATTTTACTCGAACCTTTGGTCGCGGGATTGGCCATTGCGTTCTCGTCAGCGGCTCCGTGGATCGCGGTTATGACGATCGGTGCCTTTCTGCTTCGTCAGCCGCTTAAAGTCCTTTTCATTAACCGGCTCGGAATGAAGAATCGGGAGCGGGCAAGGGCCGCAATTGCGTTTGCCTTGCTTTACGCAACGATCTTCGCCGTCGGTCTAGGTCTGACACTGATCACGGTTGGTTCACGACCGTTACTGCCGTTTGTATTTGTTCTGCCGTTTGCCATCATTCAGATCTACGCAGACGTTTCCCGTCAAAGCCGACAGCTAATTCCGGAAATTACGGGAGCCGTTGCGATCTCGGCATCCATCGCGGTTATGGCGTTGGCGGACGGCGCGGCGTGGATAACTGCAGTCGCCCTTTGGACGATCTTTGTCGCAAGGCTGATACCCTCGATACTGTATGTTCGAGAAAGATTGCGGCTCGAAAAAGGCAAGGACTTTTCGAGGGTCACTCCGATAGCCGCACATTTCGTTGCCCTTCTGATCATCGTAATATTGGCTTACAATGGCCTTAGTCCTTACCTGACGGTTTTTGCGATGACCATGCTGCTTTATCGCTCGGTTTCAGGACTTTCACCAGGCCGCAAGAAGATGCGTGCGATGCAGATCGGGGTTTGGGAAGTTATTTACGGAGCCCTGACGGTTTTATCCGTCGTGATCGGGCACTACGCAGGTCTTTGAATCAATTTAATTACTTTAATATGCACAACGTTGATATCGATCTGGTCGAGATGTCGCTCGACGTCATTAAATATGCCATCGGGCGGATATCCGATGCCGATCCTAAACTAGGATTCCCAAAAAAGGCCGAGGAGCTAAAAGAGCTTGTTGGCGAGACCATCACTCCGGCTGGCATCGGCGGTGAAAAGGCGTTCGCTCTCTTTAAGGATGTACTCGTAAAAGCCAGTATCTCGATCGATCATCCGCGACACCTTGCATTTGTCCCGGCATCGCCGACTCGGGCGGCCGTTCTGTTTGATCTTGTGACGTCCGCAACCAGTGTTCACGGTGCGTTCTGGCTGGAAGGCGCCGGATGTATCTTTGCGGAAAATCAGGCGATGGGGTGGCTTGTGTCTTTGACGGGAATGCCGGACGGAGCGTTTGGGGTATTTACCAGCGGCGGGACAGCGGCAAACCTTTCGGCAATGGTCGCGGCCCGTGAATTTTGGCGCGACCGTGACAAGAGCAGACAGCACGAGCGAGGCATAATTATTACGTCGAGCGGCGCCCATTCGTCAATAAAGGCAATGGCAAAGGTCATCGACGTCGACGTAGTTTTTGTTGAAACCGACGATCGGTTGGAGGGCACGCAGGTAATCGACGCCATCGACCGATTGTCGCCGGCCGACCGTGCCCGGACGTTTGCTGTCATAGCAACGGGCGGCACGACCAACGCGGGTATAATCGACGATCTCGACGGCATCGCAAAAGCGTGCAGGGCCAACGATCTATGGTTTCACGTCGATGCGGCGTATGGCGGTGCGGCATTGGCGGCACCGTCAGTTCGCCACCTATTCCAAGGTATTGAGATGGCCGACAGCGTGACCATCGATCCGCACAAGTGGCTTTTTTCGCCCTACGATTGCGGAGCTGTGATCTATCGTGACCCTCAACTTGCCAAAAAGGCCCACGCACAGGAAGGTTCGTATCTGGATATTTTCAGTGACGAGGCTACGACCGGGTTCAATCCGTCAGATTATCAGATTCAGTTGACGCGACGGGTTCGTGGATTACCGCTATGGTTTTCGCTCGCGATGCACGGCACCGACCGGTATACAAAGGCGATCGAACGCGGGATCGAACTGGCTCAGATCGCCGGCAGGTTAGTATCGGAGACCGATTATACTGAGCTTGTTCGCGAACCGAGTCTCTCTTGCGTTCTCTTTCGGCGAATCGGTTGGACGCCCGAGGATTATCGGTCGTGGACATACAAAAATCATAAGTCGGGCTTCGCTCTCGTGGCCCCGACCAAGCGCCGAGACGCCAACGGATCAGAAACGGTGTCTCGTTTCTGCTTTATCAATCCCGATACCACTGAGAAAGATATTAAGGATATTTTGGCGACGATGGCCTAAGATCTAGACCGCGGCGGCTCCGCATTCGAACAACGAATCATCCTCTTCTTCGAGCACGGGCAAAAAGATCTGCTTCGACTTATCTTTGTCGGGGCCTACGCGATCGAACAAAGCGGCACCCGCCAGATCCAGGTAATCGATCCCCGATGCCGCTAGTAGTTTGGATATTTTTTGTGCGAATTTAGATAGATGGTCGTCGATGAAAGCCGCTGATGCCTCCGAGGTTACCTCGGCGTTTTTGCTGTCATCGCACTCCAGAGCGTAAAGCTCTTTTAACCGAAGATAGGCTATGAATCCGGATTCGACGCCGATGTGGTCCGGCACCTCGGAGGTCGCGGGTTTGTAGGAAAACGCGTTGTAAAAGCTCGAAAGTTCCGAAAGCAAATATCCGGGCTGGACCCATCCGCGATAGCTCACCTCGCGGCCCGGCGCCGGACCGCCCGGCCCGAAAATTGAATGGAAAAGGCCCTCGCTCGCCTGTTTTTGCGCAAGCTTCGCCGCGCGCTTTAGCCGTTTATCCGAAACTTGTTTGCCGAGGTCACTAACCTGCTCAAACCAATCGCCTTTCGGACAATCAAAAAGCAAGCTTATCAACCGCCATTCGGCAGCCTCGCGAAGTAGTTTATTTTGAAGAGCGTCGGTGTTCATGGTTATTGTTTCCTTATGAAGTATCGGTTGATCATTTCAGGATCAACGGCACCCAACCGGTTCTCATTTTCCGGGCTCCAACCTCTGTGTGAGTGCCTTGCCATACGGCAAATGCGATCTGTGACGGTGTCGTAGCGGAAAATCCGCCGGGCATCGGGCGTGTAATTACGACGGCCCAACCCTTTGGCGTCTTGACGCCTTTTCCTTTTGAGATCGCGTTCGGGGCCGGTGATAACGTGCTCGGACCTTCGGCGATCAGGTCTTCAACGGGTTGATCGCGCGGTCCGGCCCGCCGGTTGCCCAAAGCTCGTGCCGGCGCGTATCTCAGTCCGGCTTCGGCCTGCGCCTGCGGATCGCTTTCGAGCGGTTTCGCCTCGGACGGATAATGGTCGATCGACGCATTTGGATAAATGGCGTTAATATTGTCCGCGCGGCCCTCGACTATCGCCTGCCAATCGGCCCGCCAAAACGAGATCTCGACCATTTTCCCTGCTTCGCCCATTTGCGGGGCCGGCACATTCGGATCGACCTTTGCGGGTAATTGCACCGCGCAACTATCGATAAAATGCCTCGGGCCCGGCAAATCGTTTTGAGTTTCGTCCGCCCACTCAAGTCGAAACGCTATCTCATTTCCGTCCGTGATCGCCTTGACCTGCACCTCGGGTGTTGACGGCTCGAGCAAACGCGGCTCGACCAGATCCTGCAAGATCATTTTAGAAACATGCAGCGGGACCGCGTCCCAGACCGCCGCATTTGGGTCAAGAGTGATCTCCTTTGCCTTAACGACATTTACCTCAGGTGTGGGCGTCTGTACCCTGTGGCACGAAACAATGAATATCAGGCTAAAAATAACTGCGAATGTAAGAAATCGCATATAAAACCTCCTCACGGGCAATTCGTGCGCGTGATCTGATAGAGCTTGTCGTATGCAGGCCGGATGTGAACCGGCTCGCGAAATGGCACTCGAACGAGTTCCTTGCCGTTTTCGTCCATTCCCATTACGAGATCGCCGTTTCGCTTCCATTTCCGCATAATGCTCTCGGTCGAACCAAACAACCCGAGCAATCCGGTGAGGTCATCGTCATTCGGCGCGTTTCGATAGACCTCAACGGCCTTGTCGACGCCGGGGCCAAACATCTGCTTCGTAAAAGCGGTAGGCACGTGGATCGGCGGAATGTAATAAACATTGGGCTCAAGTCCGAATTGCGGGAACAGCGGCAAAGCAACTTTCTTAATATGGACGAGATAATCCAGCGGATTGTCGGCCTGCGCCTTGTCGGGTGTGTTTAGAAAGCCGGCCATCCTGATCTTGCCGATGCAGTTTGCAAAACACTGAGGCTGCAGTCCCTCTTCGATCTTTGGGTAACAGGCGATGCACTTCTCGGACGTCGATGTCATCGGATTGAAAAATACTTTCTTGTAAGGGCATCCGCGGACACATTCCTGATAGCCGCGACAGCGTCCCTGATCGACGAGCACGATGCCGTCTTCGGGCCGTTTATAGATCGAACCGCGTGGACACGATGCGAGGCACGCCGGATAAGTGCAGTGGTTGCAGATACGTGCAAGGTAATAAAACCAAGCCATCTGATGCGGCACCTCCATGCTCGCTCCGCCGTCAACGCCGCCTGCGCAATCGTCTTCGCCGACGTTCGGATACGAGTAATCCTCCGATTCCGGCCGCCAGCCGAGAACGCGTTCGCCCGCAGGAGCGTTTTCAAATATCGTGCTGCCCTCATAGATCGGTTTTCCGTCTTTCTCCCCCCATTGCTGGCCGTCGAGCATTTCGAGCAGGTTCAGATCCCACGCAAGCGGATAAAAACCGTAAGGTTTTGTTTCGACATTGTTCCAGAGCATATACTCCTGGCCCTTGCCGGACGTCCAAGTCGTCTTGCATGCCAATGTGCAGGTTTGGCACGCGATACATTTATTCGTATCGAAGACGGCTGCAAACTGCTTTTGCGGTCGACTTTCGGGATACCAATACGACATTTCCCTTCCGAGCTGCCAATTATTTACGCGTGCCATGATTTTTTTCTCCGTTTTCTTGTGTTACTAATTTCTGTCATTTTCAACACTGTATTTACTTGCTTACCGCTCCATCGACGGCATAAACATTCCTTCCCAAATATGTTGTTCGAGCCGTCAGACCTGCCGCCGCCAGAGCAAGAAACAACAAGGCGACGAGTTTCCATCGATCGATCTCCGACCCGCGACGCAAGGTGATCAGACCGGTCAATGCCAAAACACCGGTAACCTCTATCGCTGCGAATGTAAGCATTGCAGAGCCTCTATGCTGGGCTATATTCGTCCACATCGGGCCAACCAATAAATCGGCGCCCTTGCCGGCAATTTCACCCGTCGCGTAGACCGGGAAGACCAGCAATGCCGTAACCGTGAAAGAAATAAGTCCCAACCGATTGAGTCGGTCTCCCCGCATCCAAAACCCCAAAAGCACGAAAACGGCGCCGAGCGTCATCCCCGCTAACGGGAAATAGTTTAGGAATAAATGTGCCTGTGTTGCGTCCATGCCAATTCCTACTTCTTGCTCGAATATTCACCTGCAAGATACTTTTTCATAGCATCGCTTTCCGTCCTTGGGCGAATGCCTAACTTCACTGGTCTCCACAATGGTTCGTCTCCGATACCGCCTGGTTCGGCCTTCGATATCTTCACGAAAGATTCACGCGGAGCTCCGGTCGGGCAGTGAATATCTGCCGCAAATCCCTTGCCAATTCCCTGTCCGAACATTCCCTTGCGCACCAACGAATCGGTCATCCAGGTCGGCTTAAGCCAACCTCGTGTCGCCGATTGATGCGAGCCCGAGCGGAACATCGCCTGATAATTCGTACGCGGATTCTTGGCGAGGCCGTCTTTGCGTTCCTTTTGTCCCTGCTGCGAGCCCGGCGTTGCTCCGTACATGTTGAACCACATACGCGTCACACCACGTGGCGTACCCGGGTAATATCTCGCACGGCAGAGCAGCCTTGCTAATTCGTAATTCTTCTTGTCCTTTTGCCAACCACGGAATGGCCGATCCTCGGGATCGGCGTCGATCCAGACGTAATCGCCATCGTTGACACCGAGAGCCTGGGCGTCGGACGGATTGATGTCGACATAGCCTTCGGTCACGAATGGCGATCGTTTGTCGTGACGATAGATATCGCCAAACGGGCCGAACAGCATTGCGTTCATATCTGTGTCGATCGGCGTCGTGTGTGAGCCGTGACGATACTTTGGCGTATGGAATATGAATTTATAGTCGTCCTTGATCAACGGATGAGCCGTCTTTTTCGCCTCGGCCCATGTGTAAACGACGTTGCGGCCGCACCGCGTCTCGCACGAAAGGTCATCCCGCTTTACGCCATAATCTTCCGGTTGTGCGGGCCGCAATGCCTCGTGAGGGGCCGAGATGATTATGTTCGGTTCGTAGAAAGTTGAATCGACCGGTTCGCGGTGAACGGGAAGATTTTCTCCTGCTTCGATAAATTCATCCTCTTCGCGGTACGACTCGAGCCGGCCGCTCTTTGTGTACCACGGCGATGAATCTATAACCTGGTCGGACCCAACATTCTTAGGCGTTGTGCGGCTGTTCATCACGGCCGGTACGCCGTTAAGAGCTTTGTCGTGCAGGTCCTTGAACGAATAGCCCTTTGTATTCGTCGAATGGTCGAGAATACGCTGCAGGTAAACGTCGGTCCGATCCTCGCGGACAAATTTCCAGTAGTCGTTAAATCGCTGATCGCCCGTTAGTTCGGCTAGCTTTGATGCCACCAGAGCGTACACCTCAATATCGCCCATCGTATTAAAAATGCGTGGGATCGGCGTCTTCGGAAAGACGAGCAGGAACGGATTTGTGACCGATGCGGTCATATCAGGATGCTTCAGCTCGGCCCACGAATCGACGCCGAAAACCACGTCGGCATATTCACACGACGTCGACCACCACCATTCATTGACGGCGATCAACTCTATCTTCGGCAAGGCGTTGACGACCATGTTGTAATGCCATTTGACGTTGCCGAGGATCGAATTGGCGTTAGCAAACCAGAGCGATTTGGTCGGACAAGGCATATGCGTCTTTCCGGTCAGGAGTCTATTTCCTACGCGAAGCGGATGATCCTCGTGATTGTAGTAATGGGCCGATTCGGCTCTCCAGTACTGCTTTGGGCGGGCGGGTTTTGCCGGGTCAAGCTCAATGTCAAAGGGATTCTCGTTGATATACTGCGGTGCACCGTTGAAAAGTGCGGTGCGATAATTTCCTGCGTATGAGCCGACATTCCCGCCGATCTTACCGACGTTTCCGGTCAGGGCCGCGAGCAAGAATACGTCGCGATCCTTGTTGTCGCTGTTGAAAAATTGGTTCGGTCCCATTCCTAAGGCAAACAACGTCGTCCCGAAATCCGTCGCAAAGAGGCGAGCGAGCTTTTGAACCGCTTCGGCCGGTGCCCAGGTGAGTTCCTCGACAGTTTTGGGATCGAAATGCGCCGCGTATTCTTTGACCAGATCGAAAACCGGACGGCATTTCACTTTGCTGCCGTTGGCCAGCGTGACCTCGATCGAGCCTTCGAGCAGGGCTTCGCCGACCTTTGAGTACTTTCCGACTTCGTCACGGGTCAGGGCCTTCGGCGAATTCGATTTGGTGTCCCACCAAACATAATCGCCCCATTCTGCTCGCAGCTTTTCGGGAACCACATTCTGCGTGGTCTGCTGGATCGGAGGCGGCTCTTTTTCGCCTTCTTTGACGATAAATGTCTGTTTTAGCACCGCCGGATCGCCGCCGAAAACCTCCGCCGCTTTCAAATACTTGAGCGAATCCATACGTACGAGTATTGGCATATCCGTCCACTGGCGTACGTACACTTTGTCATATAGTCCTTCCTGCAGGATGACGTTGGCAAAACCAAGTGCAAGCGCCGGCGTCGTGCCGGGCCGAACGACGAGGACATCGTCTGCTTTGGTCGCGGTTGCCGAATATTCGCACGCGATCACAACAACGCGAGTGCCTTTCATTCTGGCTTCGGTAAGCCAATGAGCGTCGGGCATCTTGGTCGTGATCCAATTCATTCCCCACACAACAACTGTCTTTGCTTGTTCGACCGAATTGAGGTCAAATTCCACGGTCTGCTGGCCTGTTACCATCGGGTGTCCGGGCGGCAGATCGGTGTGCCACGAGTAGTTATCGAAACCTTTGGGTCCCATCGCCTGGTCAGGGCCGACGCCGCGAATGTGCGAATCGAGCAATGCGATCGAATTGGCAAATCGATACATTCCGAAAACTCGAGTCATCCCGAGCAGCGGCATGCCGCCGCGAAACTTCATCACCTGCGTGCCGACGCCCTGAGTCGCCTCGATCACGGCTTCGTCATAGTGTTGTTCTTTTAGCTTTCGTTTGCCCTCATCGCCGGTATAAGTTTCGCCAATATTTTTTAGTGCGGCTGCGACAATAACGGCCGCTTCGTCGTGCGACATCCTGATCCATTCATCGCGGGCCCGTTGGAAATATTCTTCAGCCGGCCGGCCATCAGCTCCGCGTGGAAAACCCGCGTCGTACCAGCGTTTATAACCGGCCCGAACCATCGTCCCGTTCACCCGCCGATCGCCGTAAAAACGCCGGGTCAACGCGAGGCCTTTCTGGCAAACGCGCGGGTCCCAGCGGTGAGACGTGCCGTTGCCGAGCAGATCCACGGCCTCGCCATACTTCATCGTCGGGCCGATGCGTGTGATCACGCCCTGTCGCACGTGAGCGTTGAGCAAACAGTTATGCGTGTCGTTTGGCGCGCATGTAAATGTGTAACGCGAATCGTATTTCCACAGATCGCGATACACCTTTTCCCAATCACGGTTCGGATAGACGGCCAGCGGATTTGTGATCGCTTCCAGTCCCCACGCGGTTGTCGTCGATGCGACAAGAGCACCAAATCCGGCAGCGGATATTCTCGCCATAAACTCGCGTCTTGAAATTTCCTTTTTCATAACAAACCTCTGTTTTGCTCAACTATTTCGCATTCAGTGAACGTAAATAAACTACGATCGACTCGATCTCGGCCTGCGTTAAGACTTGCCTTATCGGTGACGGATTTCCAAATCCCTGCATAACCGTGCCGGACCGTCCGCGCCGGATGATCTCGACCAGGTAAGTATCAGTGACGCTCGAGAGAAAGACCTTGTTGGCCAGCGCCGGCCCGTCGGCTCCGACACCGTTTTTTCCGTGACAGCCGGAGCAGTTCGACGCAAAAAGCGACGCTCCGAGAGCCGGTTCACCGGTCGCCCAGATCTGCGGCTTCGGATCGGGCACCGCCTGAACGTTGCCTCCAAGTTGACGAATATAGGCGACGACCGCACGCATTTCTTCGTCGTTAAAACCATTTTCCCGCTCACCCCACGCCAGCATTGGACGCCCGGGACGGCCGCTCTTTATCGTTCGCATCAAAAAGTCATCCGACGCAAGTTCGAGAAAATCCGGATTTGTTATCGACGGATTTGGGACAAGGCCCGGAAAACGGTTTCCCCGCCCGTTCGCTCCGTGACAGCCCGAACAAACCGCCGTGTAGATCGTTTCGCCGTTGCTTGCAAATTCCCGTGCGCCAAAACGCATCGCTTTTACACGGTCCTTTGGCAGAAACGTGTCAGGCAAGGTTCGGCGTCGCAGCGAAAGCGTGTATAGCGTAAGCAGATCGATCTGGTTTTCGGAAAGTCCGAGTGACGGCATTTGCGATCCGGCAACCGTCGATGCGGGCGAACGGAAATGCTGGACGATCCAGTTAGATAGCGTGTGATCGCCGTGTACCTTTGAAAAGTTAAGTTGATTCGGGTCCTTAAACCCCGACAGTGACAGGTTTACACCAGCGTCCCCGCCAAAACTGCCGACCGTGTGGCATCCTGCGCATCCAACCGTGTTGAATTGGGCCTTTGCCTCGATCAGCTTCCGAGCACCCATTTGAGTGTCCAGAAATATTTTCAGCTCCGCCCGGTCGGGCCCGCTTATCTCGTTGAATGAACTCTTCCAGGCACCGTCCGCTGCCTGTTGAGATTTCTGGATGTGAGCGGCATACCATTCCGCGTTGTAGCCCTTTAGGCCAACGTGCGAAAGGTCAGGGCCCTCCATCCCGGTCAGATTACCGCCCGGCCGCAGCGTCCCGCCTCGCCCATCAAGCCTATGACAGGCATAGCAATCAAGCCGCTCGAATGTCTTGCGGGCGTTCTCGAGCGTTGGCAGATTTGGCACGTTGAGCGGTGTGTGGCAGGTTCCGCAGCTTGCATACGCGTATTTGGCCGGCAGCATCGGCTCAGTCCAAAAATCAACGCTGCCGTGCGCGTCGTCCTTTTCGGTCGCCTGGCCCTGACCACCGTGACATACCGTACAGCCCATCTCGGTGGGCGAATGAACGACCGGCTTGTGAGCCGCTCCGACCTTCAGATCTGAGGTGATCTGTTCGCCCGACGCCATTCCGACGTGACAGGTAACGCATCGATCGGTAACTTTCAGGCTCGGATTTACGATCTGGCGCAATCGCAAGTCGATCGGGCCTTCGGTCGTCTTTGCACTATTTTGGATGCCGTGCCAGTCCTTCATAAAATTTTCCGAAACGGCAGCGACCGCGAGCAGAATGAAGACCCCGATACTTGAGACCATCAACAGATATTTATTCTTGTTCATAACGTCAATGGCCTCCCCAATCTGACGGCGACCAGAAAAAGTCCCAATTCGGGCCGCGGAAGTAAGTGCCAATAACGGTCAGTACAATAAAGCCGCAGAGGAAACACGTGAACAGCGCCAATGCCCCCGCCCGGGTCGAGTTATATCGACGCACGGCCCAAATTGAATATGCGGCATAGATCGCCGTCAAAACCGTTCCGGGGTTAATGAATGTAATGAATAACTGCGGTATGTCGGGAAACCACTCGCGAAGCCAGCCGAACCGAATGGCAAATGCCTCGACCGCTATCGACGAGATAAAACCAACAACGATCGACCATTTGACCAGTTTCCAACCGCCCGGCCCGCCAAACCATTCGCCTGTCCCCTCTTTTTCGCGGTCAAGAAATGGGATTAAACCCAGTCCGACGACGCACAGCATCGGAATTCCAATTCCGCCCATAAAGGCCGAGAACGAAACGATCTCTTGCAGCCCGAGGAAGTACCACGGCGCCTTAGCCGGATTCTCGGGAACGAGCGGATTTGCCAGTTCCTTAAGCGGCGCATCGGAGATAAAAGCCAGCGCGACGCAGATAAGTACCGTCAGCATCAGTACACCTAGTTCGGCGTAAAAGAGATGCGGCATCGACGGCACCGTATGTTCGGGCCCGCTGCCAACTGCCGGAGTTTTGCCCTTTACAATTGCGGCAAGCTGATATGTTTTTTCCGGCATTTCGGTAAAGACCGGATAAAACTGCTTCGTGTCGGCAGCGACCATTTCGTCGGCATTTTCGGGACGGGCTATTCCGCCATCTTTACGAATACGCCAAAAATGTACCGCCATTAATGCAAACAGTCCAAGCGGCAGGATCATTACGTGAAGCAGGTAAAATCTGATCAACGCCTCTTCGCCGACCTTGTCGGAGCCCAGCAGGATTTCGCGTTGCAGCCCGCCGATGTCGAAATACTGTGTGATGTTCAGTGCGTCAGTGATCTCACGCGGCGATTGTGCAATGTTAGCTCCGATCGTGATCGCCCAATATGCGAGCTGATCCCACGGCAGCAGATAACCGGTGAACGATAATCCGAGCGTCGTAACCAGCAGACCCCAACCAATAAACCAGTTGAATTCACGCGGTTTGCGATAAGCGGCCGTGTAAAAGGCCCGAGCCATATGCAGGATCACGGCGATGACCATCACATTCGCCGCCCAGCGGTGAATATTTCGCATAAACCGCCCCGTCGGCACGATAAAGTGAATATCCTTGATCGATTGATAGGCGACCTCGGGATACGGTTTGTAATAGAACATCAAGAGGATTCCGGTTATCAGTGTGATAAGGAACGCGGCGGT
>Ga0209797_10000059_pt1 | contig 46432 bp, 43 predicted proteins | sample DOMMetBare3Fresh_2_FD_187472 | JGI IMG/M metagenome (GOLD analysis project Ga0209797, IMG submission 187472) | Wetland sediment microbial communities from St. Louis River estuary, USA, under dissolved organic matter induced mercury methylation -... | ecosystem: Environmental > Aquatic >... | reverse complement strand
CCGTAGCTGTTGAAGTCGGCCTTCATCACACCGTTCTCGGTGAGGAACTTGCCCGCGGGCGTGGTCTCCTTGAACGAGCCGGCCGGGCTGATGTGGTCGGTGGTGATGCTGTCGCCGAACAGGGCCATGATCCTTGCGCCCTGCACGCCGGCGACCAGCGCCTTGGGCTGCATCGTGAAGCCGTCGAAGAACGGCGGCTTGGCGATGTAGGTGCTCTTGGGCCAGTCGTAGACCTGGCCGCGGCTGCCCTGCACCTCGTCCCACAGCTTGCCGGGCTTGGTCTTGACCTTGCCGTAGTTGGCCTGGAAGGCCTTCGGGTCCATCGCCAGCTTCATCAGCGCGTAGACCTCGTCGGAGGACGGCCAGATGTCGCCGAGAAAGATGTCCTTGCCGCCCTTGCCCTTGCCGACCGGCTGCGTCATCAGGTCGCGCGTCACGTTGCCGGCGATCGCGTAGGCCACCACCAGCGGCGGGCTGGCGAGGAAGTTGGCCTTCAGGTTCGGGTGGATGCGCGCCTCGAAGTTGCGGTTGCCCGACAGCACCGCGGCGCAGACCAGGTCGTTGTCGGTGATGACCTTGTTCAGCTCGGGCGTCAGGTCGCCGGCGTTGCCGATGCAGGTGGTGCAACCGTAGGCAGCGACCGCGAAGCCGAGCTTCTCGAGGTAGGGCAGCAGGCCCGCCTTGGTCAGGTACTCGGTGACGATGCGCGAGCCCGGCGCCAGCGAGGTCTTGATGTGCGGCTGCACCTTCAGGCCCGCTTCGACCGCCTTCTTGGCCAGCAGGCCGGCAGCCAGCAGCACGCCCGGGTTGCTGGTGTTGGTGCAGCTGGTGATCGCGGCGATCAGCACGTCGCCGTTCCTCACCTCGATGCCGCTGTCGGTCTTGAAGGTCTTGCCGAGCTTGTCGGCCGGCTGGTTGAAGCCGTTGTCGGCCGTCGGCGTCGAAAACAGCTCGGTGAACTTCTTGCTGAGGTTGGTGATCTCGATGCGATCCTGCGGGCGCTTCGGCCCGGCCAGGCTCGGCGCGACGGTCGACAGGTCGAGCTTGACCGTGCTCGTGTAGTCGATCTCTCCGGCCATCGGCACGCCGAACATGCCCTGGGCCTTGAAGTAGGCCTCGAAGCGCTCGATCTCGTCCTCGGTGCGGCCGGTGCCCTTGAAGTACTCGACGGTGCGCTCGTCGACCGGGAAGAAGCCCATCGTCGCGCCGTACTCGGGCGCCATGTTGGCGATCGTCGCGCGGTCGGGCAGGGCGAGCGTCTTCGTGCCCGGGCCGAAGAACTCGACGAACTTGCCGACGACCTTGTGCTTGCGCAGGATCTCGGTCACGGTCAGCACGAGGTCGGTCGCGGTGACGCCTTCACGCAGCTTGCCGGTCAGCTCGAAGCCGACCACGTCGGGCGTCAGGAAGTACACCGGCTGGCCGAGCATTCCGGCCTCGGCCTCGATGCCACCGACGCCCCAGCCGACGACGCCGATGCCGTTGATCATCGTGGTGTGGCTGTCGGTGCCGACGAGAGAGTCGGGATAGACGACGCCGTCCTTGGTCTTGTGCACGCCGCGCGCGAGGTACTCGAGGTTGACCTGGTGCACGATGCCGAAGCCGGGCGGCACGACGCCGAAGGTGTCGAACGCCTGCATGCCCCACTTCATGAACTGGTAGCGCTCCTGGTTGCGCTCGAATTCGAGCTTCATGTTCAGGTCGAGCGCCTGCTTGCTGCCGTAGTGGTCGATCATCACGCTGTGATCGACGACGAGGTCCACCGGCACCAGGGGCTCGATCGTCTTCGGGTCATGCCCCAAGTCCTTGGCGACGTTGCGCATCGCCGCCAGGTCGGCCAGCAGCGGTACGCCGGTGAAGTCCTGCAGCACGACGCGCGCGACGACGAAGGGGATCTCGTCGCTGCGCTCTGCGGTGGGCTTCCAGTTCGCGAGCTGCCTGACGTGCTCGGCCGTCACCTTCTGGCCGTCGCAGTTGCGCAGCACACTCTCCAGCACGATGCGCATGGAGATCGGCATGCGCTTGACGTTCGGGAACTGCCGGGCCAGTTCGGGCAGCGAGAAGTAGGTGCTCGTCTTGCCGAGCGGCTTGCGGGTGGAGGCGAAGGCGTGTGTCATGGTGTTCTCAATAGGGGTCAGGAAGCTTTCGGGACGATGACTTTCAGTCCCTTGAAGTAGTCGCGGTAGAAGCCGGCGTCACGGGTGATGAGGGCCGTGCATTGCAGCAACGCGTGCGCGCCAATGAGGAAGTCAGGCACCGTGCGAGGCGAGGCGGGCCGGCGACCCGCCGCCTTCATGCGCTCGTTGTAGCGGCGCTGCATCTCGCCGGCGCGCGCCGCGGAGCGCAATTCGAGTGCCGAGTAGCCGATGCCGACTTCCTCCAGGGTGTCGAGCACCTGCGATCCCCGGCCCAGGCCGGCAACGACCTCGCTGACCACGACTTCGCATGCGACCACCGGTCCGTGCGACAGCGCAGCGCGCAGGCTGCTTTCAGCCGAATCGGCCATCGCATCGTCGCCCAAGAGATCGACGATGACGGAAGTGTCCACGGCGATCATCGGTCAGATGTCGATCGGATCGCCCGGCGCGCGGCCGCGCAGTTCACGCATGATGTCGTCGGTCGTCACCCCGGGGGGCAGCTTGAAGCGCCCGCGCACGCGCGACAGCGCGTCCTTGACGTCCTTTCGGATGATGAGGCGGCCGTTGTCGATCTCGATCTTCAGCTTGGTGCCCTTGGTCAGGCCCAGCGCGTCGCGCGCCGCCTTGGGCAGCGTGATCTGGCCGCGTTCGGCCACGGTGGCTTGCATTGCGCGCTCCTTCCAGGCGGTCGGCGCCTGCACGGAAAAGTACGCACGAATTGTACGTACTTTTTCAGGCTGACGGCAAGTAGCGCACCGAAAGCACCCCGTTGATCGCCTGCAGTTGCGCCAGCACCGGCGCGCCGACCGCACTGTCGACGTCCACCAGCGTGTAGGCGACCTCGCCGCGGCTCTTGTTGACCATGTTGTGGATGTTCAGGCCGGCCTGTGCCATCGCGGTCGAGATCTGGCCGAGCATGTTCGGCACGTTCGCATTGGCGATCGCCACGCGCCAGGCCGACTCGCGTGGCATCGCGACGTCGGGAAAGTTGACCGAGCGCGCCACGTTGCCGTGCTCGAGGAAGTCGCGCAGCTGGTCGACCACCATCAGCGCGCAGTTCTCCTCCGCCTCGCGCGTCGAGGCGCCCAGGTGCGGCAGCGCCAGCACGCGCTCGTGGCCGTTGATCGACGCCTGCGGGAAGTCGCACACGTACCAGCCCAGGTGCTTGGAGCTCAGCGCCGCCAGCACGGCCGCGTTGTCGACCACGCCCTCGCGCGAGAAGTTCAGCAGCACGGCGCCGTTGCGCATCGAGCCGATGTTCTCGGCGTTCACCAGCCCGCGCGTCGCGTCGACCAGCGGCACATGCAGCGTCACGAAGTGACTGTTCTTCAGCACCTCGGCCACGCTGCCGGCACGCCGCACCTGCGAGGGCAGGCTCCAAGCCGCGTCCACGGTGATGTCCGGGTCGTAGCCCAGCACCTGCATGCCCAGCTTGATGGCCGCATCGGCCACCAGGCAGCCGATCTTGCCCAGCCCCACGATGCCCAGCGTGTGGCCGGCAAGTTCGAACCCGGCATAGGCCTTCTTTCCGTCCTCAACACGTGCTTCCATGTCGCTTGCGCGCGGATCCAGCGCCGCGACGAAGCGCAGCGCGCCGGGCAGGTTGCGCGCGGCCATCAGCATGCCTGCCAGCACCAGTTCCTTGACGGCGTTGGCATTCGCGCCCGGTGCATTGAACACCGGCACGCCGCGCGTGCTCATGGCCTTGACGGGGATGTTGTTGGTGCCCGCGCCGGCGCGCGCGACCGCCTTCACGCTTTGCGGGACCGCCAGTGCATGCATGTCGGCCGAGCGCACCAGGATGGCGTCGGGTTGGGCCAGGTCCTTGCCGACCTGATAGCGCTCGGCGGGCAGCCGCTTCAGGCCACTGGCCGAGATCTGGTTGAGCACCAGCACGCGAAACAGCGCGCCCCTGGACTCACCCATGCTGGGCCTCGAATTCCTTCATGTAGGCCACGAGGGCCTTGACGCCCTCGATCGGCATCGCGTTGTAGATCGATGCGCGCATGCCCCCGACGGATCGGTGACCCTTCAACTGCACCATGCCGCGCGCCTCGGCGCCCTTGAGGAATGCTGCGTCGAGCGTTTCGTCCGTCAGCTTGAACGGCACGTTCATCAGCGAGCGGCAGTCGGGCTGCACCGGACTCCTGTAGAAGCCCGTTCCGCCAAGGTAGTCGTAGAGGACCCCGGCCTTGCGCCGGTTGTGCTCGGCCATGGCCGCAAGTCCGCCCTGGTCCTTCAGCCACTGGAACACCAGCCCCGCGATGTAGATCGCGTAGGTCGGCGGCGTGTTGTACATCGACTCGTTTTCGGCGACGGTCTTGAAGTCGAAGGCCGACGGCGTGATCGGCAGCGCGTGGCCGATCAGGTCGTCGCGCACGATCACGATCGTCAGGCCGGCCGGGCCGATGTTCTTTTGCGCACCGCCGTAGATCAGACCGTACTTCGACACGTCGAGCGGCCGCGAGAGGATGTCGCTGGACATGTCCGCGACCAGCGGCACCGCGCCCACGTCGGGCGTGAAGTGGTACTCCACGCCGCCGATCGTCTCGTTGCTGCAGATGTGCACGTAGGCGGCGTCCGGATCGAGCTTCCAGGTCTCGCGCGGCGGCACACGGTCGTAGCCGCTGTCGGCCGCGCTGGCGACGACGTTCGCCCTGGCGTACTTCTTGGCTTCCTTGATCGACTTCTTGGACCATTCGCCGGTGTCGACGAAATCGATGCTTGCCTTGCCGCGCAGCAGGTTCATCGGCACGATCGCGTTCTCGCCGATCGCGCCGCCCTGCATGAACAGGACCTTGTAATTCGCCGGAATCGCGAGCAACTCGCGAAGCAGGCTTTCGGCCTGCGCCGCGATGCCGATGAACTCCTTGCCGCGATGGCTCATCTCCATCACGGACATGCCCGAGCCATGCCAGTCGAGCATTTCCTCGGCGGCCCGGCGCAGGACGGGTTCGGGCAGCGCCGCGGGGCCGGCGCTGAAGTTGAAGACACGGGTCATGGGCAACGAACTCCGGATCGGGATGACAACATCCCATTATCCGGGCGCCCCGGCCGCCGGGGTCACTTCGGCGGGGTCAACAGCAGGTCGCCTTGCTTGGCCACGAAGGCGCGCTGCTTCTCGTGCATGCACCCGTCGACCAGGCGCTGCCCGATCTTGGTGTCCATCACCATCGACTTGTTCGCAATCTGGATCATCAGCATGCGGCCCTGCACGTCCTCCAGCCGAAGCGCGCCGGTCGACGAGAGCACGGGTTTCATGACCCAGGCCTGTGCCTTCTGCTTCATCTCGATGTAGCCGGGGAGCTTCGTATAAGGCTCCAGGGTCACCTTCTGGTCGAACTCGCAGTCGTAGTCGCCCAGCAGGGCCAGGTTGGCGGCGTCGAGCTGTTCGCTGCTCGCCGGCGGCAGCGCTGCCTGAACCGGTGCAGCCGGCTTGGCCGTGGCCTTGGCGGCCGGTTTCGCAGGCGCCGGCTTGGCTGGGGCCTGGGCGTGCGCCGCGGTGACCCACGCGAGGGCCAGGGTTGCAGCCAGGAGAGCAAGGGTTCGGTTCATTGTGGACGCTCCAGGGGAGTGTGGGATCGGCCCGCATTGTCGGCAGTGCCGGGCCGCCCGCGTTGCAAGACGTAGCCCGCCGGTACCCGGGGACGCCAGCGCGGGGGATCGATCGGGTCAGAGCGGAAGGCCGAAGAAGGCTTGCCGCACCTCGGCCGGCAACTGCGGGCCGTCGGCGTAGGACGTGCGGTGCGCGCGTTCGACGATCTGCCAGAAGTAGCGATAACTGGCGCGGTCGTGCAGCGTGTCGCGGTGGCGGATCGGCGCCCAGTGGGCGGCCCGGGCGGCCATCAGGATCTCTACGGCCTGGTCCACCTCGGCCACGCTGGGCGTGAACGCGTCGACGATCGGCCGGATCTGGTCGGGGTGGATGCTCCACATGCGCGCGTAGCCGAGCTGGCGGCAGGCCTTGCCCGCGGCCTCCATCAGGGCCGCCGGATGCTTGAACTCGGTGACCACACAGTGCGAGGGCACCTTGGCGTGGGCATGGCATGCGGCCGAGATTTCGAGTTTCGCGCGCACGACCAGCGCGTGTTCGAACTGGCCCTTCGCACTCATCGCCGAGGCTGGAATCGCACCGCGGTGGGCCGAGACGAAGTCCATCAACCCGAACGACAAGGACTCGATGCGCGGGTGCGCAGCGATCGCGGCCACCTGCTCGAGCGCGCCATGCGTCTCGATCAGCGCGTGCAGCGGCACGGCGGTCCCCCCGGCCGCGTCGAGCGCTGCGGCGGCGCGATCCACGTCGGCCACGCCGCGCGGCTTGGGCAACATCACGTAAGCCGGGAGCCGCACCGCGCCGAGCACGATCTGCAGCACGTCGTCGAACCGAGGATGGTCGACCGGCAGCACGCGTGTGCCCACGCGTCCGAAGCAGTTGGCCTGACCGCCCAGCAAGGAGGCGATCAGCAGCGCATGCTCGACTTCACCGCCGATCGGCGCACCATCCTCGGCGTCGAGCGTGACGTCGAACACCGGGCCGAGTTGCGCCTGCAGCGCCAGGCTCTTGTGCATGCGCGCCTCGACGCCCGCGTAGTGGTCGCACACCGGCAGCGCCGGAGGCGCGGGGTCATTGGCGTCGAACAGCGCGGCGCGCGGGTGCGGCGCCTGTGCGTTGGGGGGCGTGCTGGGTGCGGACATCGGCGTGCGACGCGGCGGCGAACGACGCTGCGTCGCTGGCACTTCAGAGCAGGTGCTTGACGCCTTCCTGTTCCTCGAGCAGCTCGGCCAGCGTCTTGTCGATACAGGCCTTCGAGAACTCGTCGATCGGCAGCCCCGCGACGACCTGGTACTCGCCGTTCATGCAGGTCACCGGGTAGCCGAACATCACGTCCTTCGGAATGCCGTACTGGCCGTCCGAGGCAATGCCCATCGTCACCCAGCGGCCGTTCGTGCCGAGCGCCCAGTCGCGCATGTGGTCGATCGCCGCGTTGGCGGCCGACGCGGCCGACGACAGCCCGCGCGCGGCGATGATGGCTGCACCGCGCTTGCCCACGGTAGGCAGGAAGGTCTCGCGGTTCCAGGTCTCGTCGTTGATCATTGCCTTGACCGGCTGGCCGCCGATCGTGGCGAAGCGGTAGTCGGCGTACATCGTCGGCGAGTGGTTGCCCCACACCGCGAGCTTCTCGATGTCGGCCACGGGCTTGCCGGTCTTGGCGGCGATCTGGCTGGCGGCCCGGTTGTGGTCCAGGCGCAACATCGCGGTGAAGTTCTTGCGCGGCAGGCCGGGCGCGCTCTTCATCGCGATGTACGCATTGGTGTTGGCCGGGTTGCCCACGACGAGCACGCGCACGTTGCGCGATGCCGCGGCGTCGAGCGCCTTGCCCTGGGCGGTGAAGATCTGGGCATTGGCGCTCAGCAGGTCCTTGCGCTCCATGCCGGGGCCGCGCGGGCGCGCCCCCACCAGCAGTGCATAGTCGGCGTCCTTGAACGCGGCCTTCGGGTCGCTGTGCGCCTGCATGCCGGCCAGCAGCGGGAACGCGCAGTCCTCGAGTTCCATCATCACGCCCTTGAGCGCGTTCTGGGCCTTCTCGTCCGCGATCTCCAGCAGTTGCAGGATCACCGGCTGGTCGCGGCCCAGCATCTCGCCGGAGGCGATGCGGAACAGGATGGCATAACCAATCTGGCCGGCAGCGCCGGTGACGGCAACTCGGACGGGCTTCTTGCTCATGGCGGGCTCCAGGGCGGGTGAGGGACGGATCTTGAGTGAAAGTGTAGGCGAGGCGGGTGCGTGAACTGCGGTCTTCTATAAGACATCGGACTGTGTTGCAATCGCACCATCATGGCCGTCGTTCCTGACACGCCGCTGTATTCGCCGCTGTACCGGCAGATCGCCGAGCGCCTGACCAAGAGTCTTGACGAGGGCGAATGGAAGCCGGGCGAGCCGATCCCGAGCGAGCTCGAGCTGGCTGGGCGCTTCAAGGTCAGCCAGGGCACGGTGCGCAAGGCGATCGACGACCTGGCGGCGGCCAACCTGCTGGTGCGGCGCCAGGGCAAGGGCACCTTCGTGGCCAGCCATGCCGAGGAGCGCACCCAGTTCCGCTTCCTGCGCCTGACGCCCGACGTCGACGACGGCGCGGGCGAACGCCTGTCGCGGCGCTTTCTCGACTGCAAGCGCCAGCGGCCGAGCGCCGAGGTGGCCAAGGCGCTGGACATCCCGACCAGCCAGGCCGTCCTGGAGATCCGGCGACTGCTCTTCTTCCGCGACCGGCCGGTCGTGCTCGACGACCTGTGGCTGCCGTTGGCGCTGTTCAAGGGCCTGACCTGGCAGCGCCTGTCGGAGTACCAGGGGCCGCTGTACGGCCTGTTCGAGGCCGAGTTCGGCGTGCGCATGATCCGCGCCGATGAGCAGATCCGCGCCGTGGCGGCCGCCCCCGAGGCGGCCGAGTTGCTCCATGTGCCCGTCGGCGGGCCCCTGCTGTCGGTGTCGCGCGTGTCGTTCACCTACGGCGACCGGCCGGTCGAGTTGCGCCGCGGGCTGTACGACACCCGGGCCCATCACTACCGCAATGCGTTGAGCTGAGGCAGCGGCGGATGTGGCCCATAGGTCCACCCCGGCACGCTCGACTGCCTACACCAGCCCGTCGAACGGAATCACGTCCACCTCGTCGCCCGCCGCGACGTTGCCCTGCTCGTGGTGCAGCACCACCATGCCGTTGGCCACGCTCATCGACGACAGGATGCCCGAGCCCTGGCTCCCGGTGATGGCCACCTGCCACGAACGGCCGTCGGGGGCGCGGCTGACGATGCCGCGCTGGTACTCGGTGCGCCCGGGCTTCTTGCGCAGCGGCGTGGTGCACGCGGCGCGCAGCGTCGGCGGCACGGCTTCGTCCATGCCGCTCATCGTGCGCAGCGCATCGCGCACGAAGGCGTAGAAGGTCACCATCACCGCCACCGGGTTGCCGGGCAGGCCGAACAGGATCGCGTTGCCGATGCGGCCGATCGCCATCGGCCGCCCGGGCCGCATCGCGATGCGCCAGAACAGCACGTCGCCCAGCTCGGCCATGATCTTCTTTGTGTGGTCGGCCTCGCCAACGCTCACGCCGCCCGAAGTGATGACCGCATCGGCGCTCGCGGCGGCCTCGCTGAACGTGGCGCGCAGCGCGGCCGGGTCGTCGCGCACGACGCCCAGGTCGAGCACCTCGCAGCCCAGGCGCTGCAGCATGCCCCAGATCGTGTAGCGGTTGCTGTCGTAGACGCAGCCTTCGTCCAGCGACTCGCCGATCGAGCGCAGTTCGTCGCCGGTGGAGAAGAAGGCCACGCGAAGGCGTCGATACACCGGAACCTCGGCCTGGCCGAGCGAGGCCAGGAGCCCCAGGTCGGCGGGCCGGACCAGGCGGCCGGCACGAAGCGCGGCCGAACCTCGCGAGAGGTCTTCACCCTTCAGGCGCCGGTTGTCGCCGGTGCGCACCGCGCCTTGCGGGATGCGGACCTCGCCGGCACCCTCGGCCTTGGTGAACTCCTGTGGCACCACCGTGTCCAGGCCGGCGGGCATCACCGCGCCGGTCATGATGCGCACGCAGTGGCCGGCGGGTACTTCGCCGTCGAAGGCCAGCCCGGCGAACCCGGTGCCGGCCACACGAAGCAGCGTGTCGCCTTGCGCCGCGAGTTCGGCGCCGCGCAGCGCATAGCCATCCATCGCCGAGTTGTCGTGCGCGGGCACGTCGATCGCCGAGACAACATCGCGTGCGAGCACGCGCCCGAGCGCCGAGCGCAGCGCGACGCTTTCGACGGTGGCCACGCGCGGGACGAGGCGCGCGATGAACTCCTGCGCCTGCGCCACCGGCAGCGCGTTCGGGTCGTAGCCCGCGACGCACGAGGCGATCTGTTCGAGCGTGTGCAGCGTCATCGCAAGGACAGCACCATGTGATGCTTGTCGATAAACCGGCCGCCGACGCGGATCGCGCGCGGCAGGGTGCCGTAGCGCACGAATCCCGCGCGCGCATACAGGCGCTCGGCCGCGTCGTTGCCGGCCGTCACGGTGAGCGTGAGCTGGTGCAGTTCATCGTCGGCGCCGGCGCGCGCGATCAATGCGTCGAGCAGGGCCGAGCCGACGCCGCGTCGATGCTCATCCGCGTGGACCATCGTGCCGACCACATGGCCGACGTGGCGCACCTTCGTTCGCGGATCGCGTTCGCAGGTGATGGCGCCCACCAGCCGGTCGCCCCGCCACGCGCCGAGCGTGAAGCTGTCGTTGCCCTCGCGGCCCAGGCGACCGGCATAACTGTCGGCGGTGCGCCCGGCCTCGGTGGCGGCGTCGGACGTGAAGGCTTCCTCGTGGTGCGCCAGCGCGTGATCGCGCAGCGCCTTGTAGGCCGGCAGGTCGGCCTCGATCAGCGCACGGATCGTCAGTTCGGGCAGGGCGGGCATGGGCTCAGCGCTGTTGCAGCTGCGCCAGTTCGGCCGCCGTGTTCGCGTTGAAGAACGCGCGCGGGTCGTCGAACCGCACCGCCACCGACTTGTGCCCGGCAAACCACGCGTCGATCTTGCGTCCGCCATCGTGCAGGAAGGCCACCAGGCTCTCGCCCAAGGCGCTCTTCATCAGGCAGAACACCGGGTGCGGCTGCTCGCGGCCATCCTCGAGCGTGCTTGCGTAGGCGATGTCTGCGTCTGCCGCCTCGAGCCCGTGCGCCAGTCGCTCGACCAGGTCGGTCGGGAAATCCGGCGTGTCACAGGGCACCGTCACGAGCCAGGGCGTCTCGCAGTGCTCGAGGCCGGCGAGGAAACCCACCAGCGGGCCAGCGAACCCTTCGATCGGATCGGGCCACACCGGCGCGCCGAAGGCCTCGTAGGCGCCGAGGTTGCGGTTGGCATTGACGAGCAGGTGCCCCACCTGCGTCTGCAGCCGCAGCAGTGCCTGCATCGCCAGCGGCAGCCCGCGGTGGTTCTGCAGCCCTTTGTCGGCCCCGCCCATGCGGCTGCCGCGGCCGCCCGCCAGCACCAGGCCGGTGATGTCGGAAGGCGCGATCACGGTTGGCGCGCGCGGTCGGCGGGGAAGGGGTCGCCCGCGCGCTCGGGACCCTTCATCACGGCAACGATCCAGCACCCGCAAGCGACGGTGACGAGAACGGCCAGGCCGAACACCATCGCACCGATGACGACGAAATCGACCAGCAGCCGGGCGCGCTCGGCCTGTTCCACCAGGCCCGGCTGCAGCGTGGTCTTGACCCATTGGCCGATCAGCCACGGCAGCGCGAACAGCGCGATCGCGGCCAGGCCGAGCCGGCGACGTGTGCGTGCATCGAGCAAGAGGGGCCAGGCCATGGACTTGCTCACCCGCCGATGTAATGCATCTCGACCTTGCGCTGGCCGTTGCCCGGTTGCGGCGTGCCGGCGCCGCGCAGTTCGGAGTAGCGGTCGCCGCGCTGGGCCCAGATCTCGGCCAGCGCGCCGGCGATCTGGGCGTCGCTGGCCCTGGCCTCGCGCAGCAGGTGGCGCAGGTCATGGCCCTGGGTCGCGAACAGGCACAGGTACAGCTTGCCCTCGGTGGACAGGCGTGCGCGGTTGCAGTCCCGGCAGAACGCCTGGGTGACGCTGGAGATCACGCCGATCTCGCCGCCACCGTCGAGGTAGCGCCAGCGCTCGGCCGTTTCGCCGCTGTACTGCGCACCCAGCGGCTCGAGCGGGAACACGTCGGCCAGGCGGTCGATCACCTCGGCCGACGGCAGCACATGGTCCATGCGCCAGCCGTTGGTCTCGCCCACGTCCATGTACTCGATGAACCGCAGCACCACGTCGCCGCCGTAGTTCTCGCGGAACCAGCGCGCCATCGGCACGATCTCGCCGTCGTTGGTGCCGCGTTTGACGACCATGTTCACCTTCAGGGGCCCAAGGCCGGCCGCCAGAGCCGCGTCGATGCCGGTCAGCACGTCGGCCACCGGGAAGTCGACATCGTTCATCGCGCGGAAGGTCGCGTCATCCAGGGCGTCCAGGCTCACGGTGATGCGCTTCAAGCCCGCGTCGGCCAGCGCCCGGGCCTTCTTGGTGAGCAGCGAGCCGTTGGTGGTGAGCGTGAGGTCGAGCGGCTGGCCATCCACCGTGCGCAGTTCGGCCAGCATGCCCACCAGCGTCTCGAGGTGGCGCCGCAGCGTGGGTTCGCCGCCGGTCAGGCGGATCTTCTGCACCCCGTGCGTGACGAACACGCGCGCCAGGCGCGTGATCTCCTCGAACGACAACAGCGACGATTGCGGCAGGAAAGCGTAGTCGCGGTCGAACACTTCCTTGGGCATGCAGTAGCCGCAGCGGAAGTTGCAGCGGTCGGTGACCGAGATGCGCAGGTCGCGCAGCGGCCGTCCCAGGCGGTCGGCCACGTGCCCGGTCGCCGGAGCGGGGCGTTCGGGCACGCGCGGCACGCTCGCGCGATGGCGCAAGTCGGCGATCGGGATCGTCGCGGTGGCGCCGGCGGATGGCATCGAGCGTTCGCCCATTGGCGCATTGTGCCCTGGGCCCTGCGGCCCTCGTCGCGCGCGTGGTTTCAGCGCTCGGGGCGCGCGCGCTCGGCGTCGCCCGCCACCGGCCGATCGGTCGAGGCGATCAGCGGCGCGGGGCGGCGCGCACCGTCGAAGCGGCGCGCCCAGTAGCTGGTGTGCATGTCTTCGATGCGCACTGACGCGCCCGGCCGCGGGGAATGGATGAATCGGCCGTTGCCGACATAGATGCCCACATGGGAAAACGTGCGGCGCAGCGTGTTGAAGAAAACCAGGTCGCCAGGCAGGAGTTCGCGGCGCGATACCGGCGTCAGCCCGGCGGCCACGGCCTGCTCATGCGAGCGGCGCGGCAGCGTCAGCCCGAGGTTGAGCGCGAACAGGTGGCGCGTGAAGCCGCTGCAGTCGAAGCCCTCGTCGGCGTGGTTACCGCCGCTGCGGTAGGGCACGTCGAGGAAGGACATCGCATCGATGACCATGGCCGCCGCACGATCGCGCCACGAGGGCGCCGGGTCGGGTGCGGACGCCAGTCCGCGCTCGACCAGGAAGGCCCCGATCGGGTCGGCCGTCTGCGCGGGGGCCGGCAGGGCCACGCACAGGGTGGCCGCCAACATGCTGAGATGCCGTCGGACGCAGGGCACGGGCATGCCGCGCAGGCTATCACGACGGCCGAGGGATGCAAGGGGAAAATCCATACCTCACAGCCACTTGCCGAGGTATCTTGATGTGACTTCGAGGTCACGTCGTGACCCCGGGCGTCATGCGCGGGAGTCAGGCGCTTGTCAGTCCCTCGCTCGCTAATCGAGGCCCACAATGGGCCGTGCGCACACCGCCCGAGGAGACAGGACCGATGCCGAACGACACGTTTGCGGCGCTGATGCTCCGCAAGGACGACGCCGGGTTCCGCGCCGGCATCGAGGCCCTGACGCCGGCGCAACTGCCCGCCGCGGCGCCAGGCGACGTGCGAGTGGCGGTCGAGTATTCGTCGCTCAACTACAAGGATGCGCTCGCGCTGACTAATCGTGGCCCGGTCGTGCGCACCTGGCCGATGGTGCCCGGCATCGACGGTGCCGGCACCGTGCTCGAAAGCCACCACCCGGCATGGAAGGCGGGCGACCGCGTCGTGCACAACGGCTGGGGCGTCGGCGAGACACGCTGGGGCTGCCTGGCCGGTCAGGCCGTGCTGCCGGGTGCGGCGCTGGTTCGCCTGCCCGCGGCCCTCACGGCCTGCCAAGCGATGGCCATCGGTACCGCGGGCTACACCGCGATGCTGTGCGTGATGGCGCTGGAGCAGCATGGCGTGCGCCCCGACGACGGTGAGGTGCTCGTGACCGGGGCGACCGGCGGCGTGGGCAGCGTGGCCGTGGCGTTGCTCTCGCGCCTGGGATACCGGGTCGTCGCGAGCACGGGCAAGCGCGCCAGTGCCGACTACCTGCGGGCCCTCGGGGCTGCCGACACCATGGACCGCGCGTCGCTGTCGGCGCCTGGCAAACCGCTGCAGAAGGAGCGCTGGGCCGGTGTCGTCGACACGCTCGGCTCGCACTCTCTGGCCAACGCCTGCGCGCAGATGCGCTACGGCGGCGTGGTCACCGCCTGCGGCCTGGCCCAGGGCATGGACTTCTCGGCCAGCGTGGCGCCTTTCATCCTGCGCGGCGTGACGCTGGCCGGCATCGACAGCGTGATGGCGCCGCTGGCGCGTCGCGAAGCGGCCTGGCTGCGACTGGCGCGCGACCTCGACTCCGCGCTGCTCGAGCAGATCACGCACGAGATCGGCCTGGCCGAAGCGATCGCACGTGCCTCGGATTTGATGGAGGGCAAGGTCAGCGGGCGCATCGTGGTGAAGATATGACCGCCCCGAAGCGGCTTCGCCGCTCCTTCCGGAGGGGGCGCCGCCGGTGGCCTGGTTGAGCCAGCACCACGGTGGTGGCTGGGTAGGACTTTCTGCGGATAGCGCCTTGGCTGGCGCGCAGCTCACAGGATCATCGTCATGAACTACGACGCCTTCTTCCGCCGCTCGATCGACGACCGCGAGGCCTTCTGGGCCGAAGAGGCCAAGGCGATCGACTGGCATCGCCCGTTCAGCCGTGTGTGCGAGTACGACAACCCGCCGTTCGCGCACTGGTTCATCGGCGGGCAGACCAACCTGTGCCACAACGCGGTCGACCGCCATGCCGCCACGCATCCGGACCGCAATGCGCTGATCTGGGTCTCGACCGAGGTCGAGCAGGAACGCATCTACAGCTTCGCGCAGTTGCAGCGCGAGGTCGAGTGCATGGCCTCGATGCTGAGTTCACTGGGCGTGAAGCAGGGTGACCGCGTGCTGGTCTACATGCCGATGATTCCCGAGGCCGTTTTCGCGATGCTGGCCTGCGCGCGCATCGGCGCCATCCACTCGGTGGTGTTCGGCGGTTTCGCCAGCGTGAGCCTGGCCACACGCATCGAGGATGCCGAGCCCGCCGTGATCGTGAGCGCCGACGCCGGCTCGCGTGCGGGCAAGGTGGTGGCCTACAAGGGCCTGCTCGACGAGGCGATCCGCCTGTCCTCGCACAAGCCGGCGAAGGTGCTGCTGGTGGACCGCGGTCTGGCGCCGATGGAGCGCACCGCGGGCCGCGACGTCGACTACACGACGCTGCGCGAGCAGCACCAGAACGCCCGCGTTCCCTGCGCCTGGCTCGACGCCACGCACGCGAGCTACACGCTGTACACGTCTGGCACCACGGGCAAGCCGAAGGGCGTGCAGCGCGACACCGGCGGCTATGCGGTGGCGCTGGCCTCGAGCATGAAGAAGATCTTCCTCGGCCAGCCGGGCGAGACCTACTTCTCCACCAGCGACATCGGCTGGGTGGTGGGCCACAGCTACATCGTCTACGGCCCGTTGATCAACGGCATGGCCACCATCCTCTACGAGGGCCTGCCGATCCGGCCCGACGCCGGCATCTGGTGGAGCCTGGTCGAGCGCTTCAAGGTCACCTCGATGTTCTCCGCGCCCACCGCGGTGCGCGTGCTCAAGAAGCAGGACCCGGCGTACTTGAAGAAGTACGACCTGTCCTCACTGCGCGCGCTGTTCCTGGCCGGCGAGCCGCTCGACGAACCGACCGCACGCTGGATCGCCGACGCGCTGGGCCGCCCGATCATCGACAACTACTGGCAGACCGAAACCGGCTGGCCGATCCTGGGCCTGGCCAACGGCGTCGAAAAGCAGGCCAGCAAGTTCGGCTCGCCCGGCAAGGCGGTGTATGGCTACGACGTGAAGCTGATCGACGAATCCACGGGCCAGGAACTCAAGGGAGCGAACCAGAAGGGCGTGGTTGCCATCGAGGGCCCGCTGCCGCCGGGCTGCATGCAGACCGTGTGGCGCGACGACGCGCGCTTCGTCAAGACCTACTGGAAAAGCATTCCCGGGCGCGACATCTACAGCACCTTCGACTGGGGCATCCGCGACGAGGACGGCTACTTCTTCATCCTCGGCCGAACCGACGACGTGATCAACGTGGCCGGGCACCGCCTGGGCACGCGCGAGATCGAGGAGAGCATCTCGTCGCATCCGGCGGTGGCCGAGGTGGCCGTGGTGGGCGTGGCCGATCAGTTGAAGGGCCAGGTGGCGATGGCCTTTGCGGTGCTGAAGGACCCCGCGAAGGCGGCCACACCGGCCGACGCGCTCAAGCTCGAAGGCGAGATGATGAAAGTGGTGGATGAACAGCTCGGCGCCGTGGCGCGGCCGAGCCGCGTGCGCTTCGTCACCGTGCTGCCCAAGACGCGCTCGGGCAAACTGCTTCGCCGCGCCATCCAGGCGGTGTGCGAGGGCCGCGACCCGGGCGACCTGACGACGATCGAGGACCCGTCCGCGCTGCAGCAGGTGAAGGACCTGGTGGCGAGCGGCTGACGGCGCATCGCTCGCACCTTCGGGCAAGCGCGACCCGTCGCCAAGGCGGCGGGTGAGTCCGTGGCGGCACAATGCCGCGCCTTTCCACGACGCCCAGGCTCCATGCAAACGCGCTTCTCCCTGTGGTTGCTCGCCGTGGCTGCCACCAACGGCTTTGCGGCGACCTCGCCTTCGCTTCCCGGCCCTGCCTTCCCGCACTTCGAGACGCCAGCTGCCCTCACGGCCGATTGCGACAAGAGCCTGCGCGTCGCCACGGCCGCGGTGCGCAAGCTCGAACGCCAAGGCGCCAGCCCACGCTGGCTCGAGCGCTACGACGATTTGAACTCGCTCACCGAGGACCTGGCCGGACCGGTCTTCACGCTGACCAATGTGCATCCGGACAAGGCGATGCGCGACGCGAGCGAGGCGTGCGAGCTGCGCTGGCAGGACTTCTTCTCGACCCTCGGCCAGAACGAGAAGCTGTATCTCGCCGCGCGGGCGGTCAGGCCACGCGACGCGATCGAACGCGAGTTCCTGAAGATCACGCTCGAAGGCTTCGAGGACTCAGGCGTCGGCCTGCCTGCCGACCAGCGGGCACGCGCCAAGGCGATCCAGGACCGCATCAGCGCGCTCAACCAGACCTTCGACAAGAACGTTCGCGACGCGAATGTGCGGGTTGAATTTTCCGCCGCGGAATTGAAGGGCGTTCCCGAGTCGTTGCTGAAGAGCGCTGCGCGCGACGATCAGGGTCGGGTGCTGCTGCCGACCGACGAAGCGACGTACGTGACCTTCATGCAGACCGCCGAGGACGGCAACGCGCGCGAGCGCTATTGGCGTGCCGACACCGACAAAGGTGGTGTTGCCAACCTGGCGCTGCTGGCCGAGATCGCGCAACTGCGGCGCGAACTGGCGCAACTGTTCGGCCTGGCGAGTTATGCAGACTTCACGCTGCGCCGGCGCATGGCAGGCGATGCGGCCAGCGCCGCTCGCTTCCTCGACGAGGTGACTGCCGCCGTTGCCGAGCGCGAGCGGCGCGAAGTCGACGAACTGCGCGCCCTCAAGGCCAAGGCGCTGGGTCGACCGATCGAGTCGGTCCGCCTCGAGCGCTGGGACACCCTGTTCTACACCGAGCGCGCGCGGCGCGAGCGGTATGCCGTCGACCAGGAAGCCTTCCGCAAGCATCTGCCGCCGCAGGAAAGCCTCGCCCTGGCGATGCGCGTGATCGAGAAGATGTTCGGCGTGCGCTACCAGCGCGTTCCCGGCGTGGTGCTCTGGCATCCGGACGCGCAGGCCTATGCCGTCAACGATGCAGCAACGGGCCGACCGTTGGCCACGCTGTACGTAGACCTGTACCCGCGCGAAGGCAAGGGCGACGGTGCATGGGTCTCGAGCTATCGCAATGTCTCGACGCGTTCCGGGCGCCTTCCCGCGGCGGTGCTGGTGACCAACCTCGACCGGCGCGGCCTGACGCTAGACGACTTCGGCGAAACGCTGCTTCATGAGTTCGGCCACTCGGTGCACAACAACCTGTCGCGCACTCGCTTCTCGTCGCAGGGCGGGACCAGCGTGCAGCGCGACTTCGTCGAAGCGCCGTCGCAGATGCTCGAGGCCTGGGCCTGGGACCGCCAGGTGCTTGCACAGATGCGCGAGGTCTGTGGCGCCTGCCCGCCGGTGCCCGATGCGCTGCTCGCGCAGGCGGTTTCGGCCAAGCGGTTCGGCAAGGGCGTGCGCTATGGGCGCCAGGTCCTGCTTGCGCGGTTCGATCTGGGCCTGCACGACGCCAGCGCCCCCGAGCCTCTGGCGCTGTGGTCGCGCCTGGAAGGCGACACGCTGCTCGGCCATGTCGCCGGGTCGATGTTGCCGGCCGGCTTCACCCATGTCGCCGGCGGCTACGCGGCGGGCTACTACGGCTACCTGTGGAGTGAAGTCGTGGGCGCCGACCTGCGCACCGCCTTCGGCACCGACAAGCTGAGCGTCACGGTCGGCGCTCGCTACCGCAATCGTGTGCTGGCCCAGGGCGGCCAGCGCCCACCGAGAGATCTCGTGAAGGGGTTCCTCGGCCGCGACTTCAACGCCAACGCGTTCTTCGAGGATCTCAAGCGCTGATGCGGAGATAGGGCGCGGCCGGTCGTTCGCCGGCGCCGGCGTCAGAAGAAATACGCCGCAGCGAACGCGCCGACCATCACGAACACGAGGGCGAGCTTGACCGCGGTGCCGATCATCATGCCCAGCCAGGTGGCGAAGCCGACCTCGACCGCGCGACGTCCCTGCGCGGCGGCATCGCCACCGGCAGGCTGCTGCCGCAAAGCCCACCATTCGCCGGCCATGGCACCGAGCAGCGGCATGAACAGCAGGCCGATGAAGCCGGTGAAGATGCCGGCGACGGTGCCCGCCGCGGCACCGGCGATGGCCCAGCCGCTGGCCTGCACGCGTTTGGCGCCGAGCAGCGCGGCGACGTAGTCGGTGGCCCATGCCAGTGCGGCGAGCACGCCGCAGGTGACGACCACCCACACCGGCACGCGCGTGAAGTCGTCGAGCCAGGCGCCGAGCACGATGCCGGCAAGCACCAGCACCGTACCGGGCAATGCAGGCAAGACCGTGCCGGCAATGCCCACCACGATCAGCAGCAGCACCGCCAGCCAAGCCAGCCAGGACATGTCGAAGGACAAGGCACACTCCCACAGGTGAACTCCACCCGCTGGCTGCATCATGGCGGCACCGCGCGGCAGTTCAAGTCCACGGCCACGATGAGTTTCGATTTCGATGCCGCCGTCCAGGCGCCGTTTCGCATGCAGCCGGGGCTTCGTCGCCTCGCCGACGGAGCGCCGCAGCTCACGGCGCTGGCGCCCGGCTCGCGTCACCAGCGCGAAAAGCTTGCGGTGCTTTCGGCGCATCCGTCACGTGCGCTCGCCAGCAGTGCGGGCTTCGATGCGGCGTCCATGCTGGCCGCGCTGTCCCGCCACGCGGCCGGCGAGCAGGCCGCAGCGTGGGCCTGGGACGGCCGGTGCGCAAGCGCGCTGCGCCTGGGCGTCGCGGTCGAAGGCGAGACCGTGCATGAACTCGCGCCGGGCGCTTTCGGGCTGGGTGACGAGATCGCCCGCTGCCTGCGCGGGCTGCCCGGCGAACAGCGCCTGACCGGGCTGCTGTCGCTCGCGTTCGCCGAGGACTTCGCGATCATCGACGGTGCGACGGGCACGATCCCGTGGATCGCCGCCTGCCTGCCCTCTTTCTGGGCACCCGAGGACAAGGTCGGGCGCCATTTCGCCGAGGTGCACGCGCCGGTGGCCGACAACTCGATGCTCTTGCGCGCAGGCGATCACCTGATGCGCATGGTGTGCGGGCCGCAGCGCTGGGAACGCTTCGTGTGGACCGTCACGCGCCACCCGCGCCTGAACGCGCACCCGCAGGTCGTCGACGAGGCGCCGTGGTCGCCGCACGCCTTCGTCGACCCGCAGGCACCCCAGGCGTGGTTCCGCAGAGAGCGCCAGACCTTCATTCCCGTGCCCGACCTGCAGCAGGCCATCTTCACGATCGCGATCGATTGCGTGCCGCTGGCGCAGGCGATCGACACGTCATGGAAGGCCGGGCGAATGCACGACGCGATCGCCTCGATGAGCGACGCCGTGCTCGCCTACCGCAGCCTGGCCGCCGCGCGCGCGCCCCTGCTCGCCTGGCTGGCCGCTCGCGCCGCCGCGTGAGGACCGCACCGATCATCGCCGCCCGGGTCGAGTTCGATCCAAACCCCGGCATGCCGCCGCGCGCGCCGGACTTCGATGACCTCTATCACCCTCGGCAAGGGGCATTCGAACAGGCGCGCGACGTGTTCCTCGCCGGCAACGGCCTGCCCGAGCGCTGGCGCGGTCGGCCGCGATTCGTGATCGCCGAGACCGGGTTCGGCCTCGGCTGCAACTTCCTCGCTGCCTGGTCCGCTTGGCGCGAAGACCCTGCACGATGCGGGCGCCTGACCTTCGTCTCGGTCGAGAAGCACCCGCTGGTTCAAGCGGACCTCGTGCGCGCGCATGCGGCATCGCCGCTTCCTGAGCTGGCGCGCCAGCTGGTGGACCGGTGGCCGCCGCTCACCCCCAACCTGCACGTGCTCGACTTCGAAGGCGCACGGGTGCGCCTGCTGCTGGGTTTCGGCGAAGCGCTCGACCTGTTGCGCCATCTGGTCGCGCGCGTCGATGCCTTCTTCCTGGACGGCTTCGCGCCGTCGCGCAACGCCGCGATGTGGTCGCCCGGCGTGTTCAAGGCGCTGGCCCGTCTTGCCGCGCCCGGAGCCACGGCCGCGACCTGGAGCGCGGCCCGCGCGGTGCGTGACGGCCTTGCCGCCGCCGGTTTCGAGGTGCAGGCCGCACCGGGGCAGGGCGGCAAGCGCGAGATCACGCTGGCGCGCTTCGCGCCGCGTTTCCTGCCGACCGCGCCGCCCGGGCGTGCGTGGCCCGCGCAGGCACCGGACCACGCGCTCGTCGTGGGCAGCGGCCTGGCAGGGGCGGCCACCGCACAGGCGCTCGCCGCGGCGGGCGTGACCTGTACCGTGCTGGAGCGCCATGCCGTGCCTGCCGCCGAGGCATCGGGCAATCCCGCCGGCCTCTGGCACGGCAGCGTCGCGGCCGACGATGGGTTGCACGCCCGCGTGTTCCGGGCGGGCGCGCTGTTCGCCGCGCACACGCTGAGTGAAGCGCTCGCGCGGGGCGTGCCCGGTGCCATGCACGGGTTGCTGCGGCTCGAGCACCGGAGCGACATCGCGGCAATGAACGATCTGATCGACCGGCAGGGGCTGCCGCCCGACTGCCTGCGCGCCTTGTCGGCCGCACAGGCCGGCGAACTCGCGGGCCTGCCGTTGCCGCGGCCCGCGTGGTGGTTCGCGCAAGGCGGCTGGGTCGATCCGGCGGCGCTCGCCAGTCACGGGCTCGCGTCGCCCGGCGTGCGCTGGCAGGGCGGTGCGGCGGTGCAACGGCTCGTGCGCCGCGGTCAGGTCTGGCAGGCCCTCGATGCCGGCGATCATGTGCTTGCGCAGGCGCCAGTCGTCGTGCTGTGCAACGCCGTGGACGCACTGCGCCTGGCGGCGCTGCCGCGCCGCTGGCTGCAGGCGCGTCGCGGCCAGGTGAGCTGGTGCGACGCCAGCGACGCGCGGGTGTGGCCGCGCCTGCCGATTGCCGGTGGCGGGTACCTGCTGCCGCTGTCCGACGGGCGCCTGCTGATCGGCGCCACGAGTCACGGCGACGACGGGCAGGCCGCGCTGCGTGCAGCCGACCACGACGCCAACCTTGCACGAGCCACCGCGCTGATCGGTCGTTCGCCGGTTCGCGAGGGTGCGGCGCTGGGCGGACGCGTCGGCTGGCGAGCCGCCGCGCGCGACCGCCTGCCGCTGATCGGCCTGGCGCCCGACATGCAGGCGCTGCGCCCCGCGCGACGCGACGCGGCCCGCCTGTTCGCGCGCCAGGCGGGCCTGTTCGTGCACAGCGGGCTCGGGTCGCGCGGACTCACGATCGCGCCACTCGGCGCCGCGCTGGTCGCCGCGCAGTTGACCGGGGCACCGTGGCCGCTCGAGGCCGACCTCGCGGACGCGATCGACCCGGCGCGACTGTTGCGGCGCGAAGAGGATCAGGAAGGCGCGCCGTAGTCGATGCGCCGCACGCCCTCGGGCGTGCCGAGCAGGCACACGCGCGCGCGGTGGCGCGCGAAGATGCCCACCTCCACGACACCCGGCCATTGGTTGATCTCGGCCTCCAGCGCGAGCGGGTCGGTGATCGCCAGGCCGTGCACGTCGAGCAAGGGGTGGCCGTTGTCCGTGATCACGCCGGCACGCAGCACCGCGCGCGCGCCCAGTGCGGCGAAGCGGCGCACCACCTGCTCGCGAGCGATGTCGAGCACCTCGACGGGCAGCGGATAGCGACCCAGCACGTCCACGCGCTTGCTCGCGTCGGCGATGCAGACAAAGGCGTCGGCCAGGTCGGCGACGATCTTCTCGCGCGTGAGCGCGGCGCCGCCGCCCTTGATCATGCAGCCGCGGCCGTCGATCTCGTCGGCGCCGTCGATGTACACCGGCAAGCCCGTGACCTCGTTGGCTTGCAGCACGGTGATGCCATGCGCGCGCAGACGTTCGGTGCTCTGTGCAGAGCTCGATACCGCGCCGGCGACCCGGTGCCTGATCGTCGCCAGCGCGTCGATGAACTTGTTGACCGTCGATCCGGTGCCCACGCCGATCACTGCACCGGCCGGGACGAATTCGAGCGCGGCGCGCCCGACCAGGTTCTTGAGTTCGTCTTGGTTCATCTCGGTGGCTTGGAGTGGGTCACGAGCCGTTTGCGACAATTCCAACCGATTATGGCGATCGTTCCGTATGCGCTCACCCGCCCCTTCCTGTTCGGCCTCGATGCGGAGACGGCCCATGACCTGACGCTCGCGGCGATCGCACACCTGCAGAACACGCCGGCCCAGGCGCTGTGGGCGCAGCCCTGCGTCGCCGATCCGGTGATCGTGGCCGGCCTGCGTTTCCCCAACCGGGTGGGCCTGGCGGCCGGCCTGGACAAGAACGGGCGCTGCATCGACGGATTGGGTGCGATGGGCTTCGGTTTCATCGAAGTGGGCACCGTCACGCCCCTGGCGCAGCCGGGCAACCCCAAGCCCAGGGTGTTCCGCGTGCGCGAGGCACGCGCCCTGGTGAACCGGCTGGGTTTCAACAACGACGGCCTGGATGCCTTTGTCGAGAACGTGCAGCGGGCGTCGACCTTCCGCGCCGCGGGCGGCATCGTCGGCCTGAACATCGGCAAGAACGCGGCGACGCCGCTGGAACGCGCCGCGGACGACTACCTCACGGGGCTGCGCGGCGTGTACCCGCACGCCGACTACGTGACGGTGAACATCTCAAGCCCGAACACGCAGAACCTGCGCGCGCTGCAGAGCGACGAGCAGCTGCAGTGGTTGCTGCAGCTGATGATGGAGCGCCGCGCCGAGCTCGCGCGCGACCACGGCCCGAAGCCGATCTTCGTCAAGATCGCGCCCGATCTCGAGGAGGAGCAGGTCAAGGCAATCGCCGCCACACTGCGGCGCCACGGCATCGACGGCGTCATCGCGACCAACACCACCGTGTCGCGCCATCACGTGCACCACCTGCCCAACGGGCAGGAGACCGGCGGCCTTTCGGGCGCGCCGCTGCTGGGCGCGAGCAACCGCGTCATCCGACTGCTGCGCGCCGAGCTGGGCAGCGACTATCCGATCATCGGCGTGGGCGGCGTGATGAGCGGCGAGGACGCACTGTCCAAGGTCAAGGCCGGCGCGAACCTGGTGCAGATCTACACGGGCCTGATCTACCACGGGCCCACTCTGGTGACCGAGGTGGCGCGGGCGCTGCGCAGCTAGGGGTCCGCGCTGCAGAGCGAAGGTCTCGCGCCAGGGCCCGGCAGGCTTCTGGGCGGCTCTACCAGAACTGCCACCAGGCCTTCTGGGCCTGGCGCATGCCTTCGCGCAGATAGCGGCTGTTCGGGAAGTTCTTCTCGAGCACGCGCTGCGTGTCCGTGCGCAGCTGGTCGAGGCCGAGGCGTTCGTAGCTGGTCACCATGATGAACAGCGCCTCCTCGTTGCCCGGCGCCTGCGGGAAGTCGATCACGGCCTGCTGCGCGCGGTTGGCGGCGGCGACGAACGCGCCGCGCCGGAAGTAGTAGCGCGCCACGTGCAACTCGTACTCGGCCAGCGCGTTCAGGATGTAGTCCATGCGCTGCCGCGCATCGGCGGCGTAGCGCGACTGAGGGAACTGATCCGTCAGTTGCTTGAACGACTGGAACGACTCGCGCGAGGCCTGCTGGTCGCGCTCCGACAGGTCCTGGCGCGACAGCATCGACAGAACGCCCAGGTTGTCGTTGAAATTCACCACGCCGCGCAGGTAATACGCATAGTCCAGAGCCGGGCTCGAGGGCTGCAATCGGATGAATCGGTCGAGCGTGGCCAGCGCGGTGGCGCGCTCGCCGGCCTTGTACTGGGCATACGCCATGTCGAGTGCCGCCTGCTGCGCCAGCAAGGTGCCTGCGGCACGGCCTTCGACGCGTTCGAAGATCTTGGCCGCGCGGTCGTAGGCACCGCTGGCGAGCTCGTCCTTGCCTTCTGCGTACAATTTTTCAACCGCCTGGGTCGAGTTCGGATCGATCGGCGGCGCAGAGGCGCAGCCCGCAGCGGCCAGGAGCGCTGCCCAGACGAATGGCAGCCAGATGCGTCGGATCATGGTACGCACAGGGTGGTGGAACCAACCCCATGTCCTCGGACGGAAACGGGCGCGATTATAGGGACGCGATGTCGGACGACGAGTTCGAGGCGGCCGTCGAGACGCGTCGCTTCATCGTCGATGAGCGCACGCACGGCCAGCGGCTCGACAAGCTGCTGGTCGTGCACGCCGGGGAGTTCTCGCGCAGTCACCTGCAGGGACTGATCGAGCGTGGCCTGGCGCGTGTCGATGGTGTGCCCGCGCGCGCTGCCTCGCAGCATGTGCGCGCCGGCCAGGCGGTCGAGATCGAGTTGCAGCCCACCGACGAGAGCCGCGCATTCCGCGCCGAGCCGATGGCGCTGGCGATCGTCGATGAGGACGAACACCTGCTGGTGATCGACAAGCCCGCCGGCCTCGTCGTGCATCCTGCACCAGGGCATTGGAGCGGCACCCTGGTCAACGGCCTGCTCGCCCACCATCCGGGCGCGGCGACCTTGCCCCGCGCAGGCATCGTGCACCGGCTCGACAAGGACACGACGGGGCTGATGGTGGTGGCCAAGTCGCTGCCCGCGATGACCGCGTTGACGCGCGCGATCGCTGCGCGCGAGTTGCGGCGCGAATACGTGGCGATCGTCCACGGTGTCGTCGCCGAGGGCATGGTGCAGATCGATGCCCCGATCGGCCGCGACCCGGTCTCGCGCGTGAAGATGGCTGTCACGCGCGCCGGCCGGCACGCCCGCACCGACGTCGCCCGCATGGTTGGCAACGAGCACTTCACGGCCGTGGCCTGCCGGCTGCACACCGGGCGCACGCACCAGATCCGCGTGCACCTGGCCGCACGCGGCCATCCGCTGGTGGCCGACACGCTGTACGGCGGTGCGCCGGCGCTGGGCCTGCAGAGGCAGGCGCTGCACGCGTTCCGGCTTGGGTTCATGCATCCGATCGACGGCACCGCGCGGTCATACGAGGCCGCGCTGCCGGCGGACCTGCAGGCGGCCTGGCACCGGCTGTTCGGCTGAGGCTCGCCGCGGCGCCCCATCGCCGCTACAATGGCTTATCTGCCCTGCGAGCTTTCCAGGGACGGCCCGAGCACCGATCACGCCGCGCCCATGGAGCGCCGCGACGGGAACGCGTCGGGCCCGACTGCTACCCAGACTTCTCCCGGGCCGCCGGCCAAACCGGCACCCACGCACGCCGCCCTCATGAACACGCCCGAGGCCAAGCGCGTCCTCGAAACCGCGCTCATCTGCGCGCACCAGCCTCTGCCGCTGGCGGCGCTGTGCGCGCTGTTCGCTGACCAAGTCGGTGCCGACACGATCAAGCAACTGCTCGACGAGCTGGTGCGCGAGTGGGAAGGTCGCGGCGTCGAACTCGTGTCGCTGGCCACCGGCTGGCGTTTCCAGAGCCGGCCCGAGCTGCGCGAGTACCTGGACCGCCTGAACCCGGAGAAGCCGCCCCGGTACTCCCGCGCGGTGCTCGAGACGCTGGCGATCGTGGCCTACCGCCAACCGGTCACGCGCGGTGACATCGAGGACATCCGTGGTGTGACAGTGGGCGCACCGATCATCAAGCAACTCGAAGACCGAGGCTGGATCGAGGCGATCGGGCACCGCGAAGCGCCCGGGCGCCCGGCCCTGTTCGCGACGACCCGTCAGTTCCTGGACGACCTCGGGCTGTCCAGCCTCGACCAGTTGCCCGCGCTCGACGCAACAGGCGGTGACGGCTCCGCCGAGAGCCGCCTTGCCGACGCGCTGGCGGACCAGCCGGGGTTGATCGACGGCGAGATCGCGGTCGACGGCCAGGCATCGCTTCCACTCGAGCCGGCCCTTGCCGTTGCATCACTGGACCATGCCGCCGCTGCTTTCACCGCGCGCCGTGAGCCCATGACCGATTCCGCCGCACCCACCCCACCATGAACGACGCTGTCGACGACCTGCCGGACAACAAGCCCGTCGAGGGCGACGAGGCACCGGCGGCGCGTCCGCGCCGTCGACGCCGCTCGGCGCAGGGTGGCGAAGGCAGCACCACGGCAGCCGCCGAAGCAGCCGAGTCCGGCACCCCGGCCGAGGGTGCGAACCCGTCGCCTGTTGCGCCTGCCGGCACCGAGGGGACCAATGCGCAGGCCGGCGAGGATGGCGCGCCACCCAGGTCGCGGCGCAAGCGCCGTCGCTCGCGCAAGGGCAAGGCAGGGCGAGACGGCGCCGGCCCGCCACGTGAGGTCCCGTCCGCAGGCGGTGGCGCACCCGCGGTCGAACTGCCGCCGATGCCCGACGCGGGAGAGTTGTTTGCCGAGGTTGCAGCGGGTGCCTTCGACGCCGACAGCGAGCCTGTCGCGGGACTGGGAGAATTGCAGGAGTCGCCGGATGTGGCACAGGCCGGCCCGGCCGAGGCGGCGGTGGCCGCGAGTGGCGTGCCCGATGAGGCCCCCGATCCGGACCGACGCATCCTTGCGCCCGACGCCGAGGCGCCCAAGCTGCAGAAGGTGCTCGCGCAATCCGGTCTCGGGTCGCGGCGCGACCTCGAGGACATGATCGGTCAGGGGCGCGTCTCGGTGAACGGCGAGGTGGCCCATGTGGGTCAACGTGTCTCCTGGGGCGACCGCGTCGAGATCGACGGCAAGGCCGTGAGGATCCGCATCGCGCCGCTGCCCACCAGGGTGCTCGCCTATCACAAACCGGTCGGCGAGGTCGTGACCTACAACGACCCGGAAGGCCGGCCGACGGTGTTCCGGCGCCTGCCGCGCCTGTTGCATGGCAAGTGGCAGTCGGTGGGTCGGCTGGACATCAACACCGAGGGCCTACTGCTGTTCACCACCTCGGGCGAACTGGCCAACCGCCTGATGCACCCGCGCTTCGGCATCGAACGCGAGTATGCAGTGCGTGTGCTCGGCCAGCTCGACGAGCCGGCGCGCGCGCGCTTGCTCGGCGGCGTGCAGATCGACGGTTTCACGTCCGCCTTCCTGCGCATCGAAGACGGTGGCGGGGAGGGTGTGAACCGCTGGTACCGGGTCGTCATCGCCGAGGGGCGCCACCGCGAGGTGCGCCGCCTGTTCGACGCGGTCGGCCTGACCGTCAGTCGTTTGATCCGCATCCGCTACGGCTCGGTCGTGTTGCCGCGCGGCCTGCGGCGTGGCGCCTTCGTCGATTTGCCGGAGGATGACGTGGCGCTGCTGCGTCGCTTGACCGGGCTCGGAGAAGGCCGGGGCGCCAAGAAGCGGCGTGGCCGGGGCGCTCGCACCGAGGTCCAGGAGAATGCGCCGCCGCCGACGCGCGCGGAGCCGATGCCCAAGTCCGCGGCTCCGAGGGTCTTTGCAGAGAGCAAGAAGCGGCGCGGCGGCAAGGCTTCGCTGCATGAGGGGTTCGGCGACGCCGCGTTGCGGGCGCGCGAGCACGAGTTCATCGATCAGGACCACCACGCCGATGCGCCCGAGCCCGCGGATTTCGGCAACATCCCCAACCCGCTGCAGCAGACGTTCGACCAGCGCGCGATCCGCGACGCGCGCAAGACGCAGCGCGAGCTCGGCGACGACGCGCCGATTCCCAACCCGCTGCAGCAGACCTATGACCAGCGTGCATTGAAGGCGGCCAGAACGCCCCCGCGTGAGGTTGACGACGACGGCCCGATTCCGAATCCGCTGCAGCAGACCTACGACAAGCGTTTCGGTGGTGGCGGAGGTGGCGGCGGGGCGCGGCCCGGCGGGTCGACGCCGCGCGGCCGCCCGGGGCGCAAGGGCGGCGCCAAGCCGGCCGGCGGCGCTGCACAGCCCGACCCGATGCGCACTGCCGTGGGCTACATCGGCGCCGACGCGTATCTGGGGAAGAAAGGCGGCGGCGCTGGCAAGGGCCGGCGCGGCGGACGCAGCGGCGGCGGTGGCAGCGGGGGCCCGCGCAAGCCGCGCTGAGCCGCGCTTGGGCCGCGCTTGGGCCGCGCTTGGGCCGCGGCGGCCGCAGGGCCCGCGGCTACAATCCAAGGCTTTGCCAAGTCATTGATTTTCTGGAGAGTTTTTCACCATGGCGATCGAACGCACGCTGTCCATCATCAAACCCGACGCGGTGGCCAAGAACGTGATCGGCCAGATCTATGCGCGCTTCGAGGCCGCTGGCCTGAAGATCGTCGCAGCCAGGATGGCGCATCTGTCGCGCAGCGAGGCCGAGGCGTTCTACGCGGTGCACAAGACACGGCCGTTCTTCAACGATCTGGTCAAGTTCATGATCTCGGGCCCGGTGATGATCCAGGTGCTGCAGGGCGAGAACGCGATTGCGCGCAACCGCGAACTGATGGGTGCCACCGATCCGAAGAAGGCCGACAAGGGCACGATCCGGGCCGACTTCGCGGCAAGCATCGACGCCAATGCCGTGCACGGCTCCGACGCGGCCGAGACGGCGGCCGTCGAGATCGCCTTCTTCTTCCCTGGCATGGCGGTCTACGACCGCTAGTCGCGATGACGGCCGCGCGATCGTTTCGCTCACGTTCCCCGCGGGGAGCGTGCCGCCCGGGGCGGCCCGGCGAGGCCTGGGCGTGACTGCGAACCTGCTCGACTTCGATCACGAGGCACTGGCCGCCTTCTGCGAGAGCCTGGGCGAGAAGCGATTCCGTGCGACCCAGCTGTTCCGCTGGATCCACCAGAAGGGCGCTCGCGAGTTCGGCCAGATGAGCGACCTGGCCAAGTCGCTGCGCGACAAGCTCGCTACCTCGGCCACCGTCGCGCCGCTGCCCGTGCTGTCCGAGCATTGCTCGGCCGACGGCACCGTCAAGTGGCTGTTCGATGTCGGAGCGGGCGATGCGATCGAGGCGGTGTTCATCCCCGAGGACGACCGCGGCACGCTGTGCGTGTCGTCGCAGGCCGGATGTGCAGTGGGCTGCCGCTTCTGCTCGACGGGCCACCAGGGCTTCTCGCGCAACCTGACGACCGGCGAGATCGTGGCCCAGCTGTGGCACGCCGAGCACACGCTGCGCCGCAGCCTGAAGCTCGGGCCCGGTGAACGTGCCGTCACCAACGTCGTGATGATGGGCATGGGCGAGCCGCTGCAGAACTATGCGGCGCTGGTGCCGGCGCTGCGCGTGATGCTCGACGACCACGCCTATGGCCTGTCGCGCCGCCGCGTCACCGTCTCGACCTCGGGCATGGTGCACATGATCGACCGCCTGCGCGAGGACTGCCCGGTGGCGCTGGCCGTGTCGCTTCACGCACCCGACGACGCGCTGCGCGACGAACTGGTGCCGCTCAACCGCAAGCACCCGCTGCACGAGCTGATGGCTGCGTGCCGGCGCTACCTGGATGCCGCGCCGCGCGACTTCATCACGTTCGAGTACTGCATGCTCGACGCCGTGAACGATGCGATCGAGCAGGCCGATCGGCTGGTGCAGCTCGTGCGGCGGGAACGCGTGCCGTGCAAGTTCAATCTGATCCCGTTCAATCCGTTCCTGGGCTCGGGTCTCGCGCGCTCGTCTCGCGAGCGCATCGAGGCATTTGCGCGGCGCCTTCAGGACGCCGAGATCGTCACGACGGTGCGCAGGACGCGCGGCGACGACATCGATGCGGCCTGTGGCCAGCTCGCCGGCGAGGTGCAGGACCGCACCCGTGCGCGCGAGCGCCTGCGCCGCATCCCGATCAAGGCTGCGAGCCCGGCTGCGCGGGCCTGAACCATGCGCCGATTCGCCGTTCTGATCCTGGCCTCGATGCTCGTCGCATGCGCGCAGCAGGGCTCGCAACCCGGCGCGTCCGCCAGCGAACCGCGCACGGCGTCCGACCAGACCGACGCCGATCGTCGCGCCGCGACACGCCTGGAACTGGCCAGCCTGTACTTCAGTCGCGGCCAGTACGAGACCGCGCTGGACGAGGTCAAGCAGGCGCTGGCCGTGCGACCGGACCTGGTGGCCGCGCACAGCATGCGTGGCCTGATCTATGCCGCGATGGGCGAGGATCGCCTGGCCGACGAGAGCTTTCAGCGTGCGCTCGCGATCAACCCACGCGATGCGGACTCGCTGCACAACCGCGCCTGGCTCCTGTGCCAGCGCAACCGCTTCGACGAGGCGGACCGCCTGTTCGAGCAGGCCATCGCGCAGCCCCAGTACCGGGACGTCGTGCGCTCCCTGATGGCGCAAGGGGTTTGCCTGGCGCGCGCGAACCGGCTGCCCGACGCGGAGCAAAAGCTCGCGCGTGCGTACGAGCTGGACCCTTCGAATCCGACGACCGCGTTGAACCTGTCGGAGGTGCTGTACCGGCGCGCGGACTACGAACGTGCGCGCTTCTACATACGCCGCGTCAACTCGCGCGAGGACCTGACGAACGCGCAGACGCTGTGGCTCGCGTTGCGCATCGAGAACCGCATCGGCAACCGCGTCGGCGTCGAGGACTACGCTCGCCAGCTGCGCAGCCGATTCCCGCAGTCGCCCGAGGCCCTGGCCTATGCCCAGGGGCGCATCGATGACTGAACCCGCCAGCGCCGGCCCGCCCATCGGCACCGAGGGCCTCGGCCCGAGCGCGGGCGCGATGCTGCGCGCGGCGCGCGAGCAACGCGGCCTGCACATCGCCGCGCTGGCGGCCTCGATCAAGGTGCCGCAGCGAAAGCTCGAGGCGCTCGAGGCCGACCATTACGAGGAACTGCCGGACCTGACGTTCACGCGGGCGCTCGCGCAGGCGATCTGCCGTGCGCTGAAGATCGACGCCCAGCCGGTGCTGGCCCGGCTGCCGCAGTCTGGCGACATGCCCAAGCTCGCGCGCGTGGGCGGCGGCATCAACGCCCCGTTTCGCGAGACCGGTGGTCGCGACGAAGGCAACGACTGGAGCTGGGTTCGCAAGCCGGTGGTGTGGGGCACGCTGCTCGTGCTTGCCGCTGCGCTGGCGCTGGCTTTGCTGCCGGAATCCTGGCGCTCCAAGCTGATGGGGCGCGCGCGCCCGGCCACGCCGGTGGCGGCCGCGGCCGCGAGCGCGGCGTCGGGCATCGCGGTCAGCGAAGTGCCGCTCAGCGCGGTGGCAGCGCCGGCGAGCGCGGCCCAGGCGCCCGAGGCGGTGGCTGAAGCGCCCGCGGTAGCGCCGGCGGCTTCCGCCGCGCCGATCGGGCCGGGCGCGCCGGGCAATATCCTGAGCCTGCGCGTGACGGCCGAGACCTGGGTCGAGGTGCAGGACGCGCGAGGCCAGACCCTGATCTCCCGTCACCTGGCGCCAGGCGAGAGCGTCGGCGTCGATGGCGCTCTCCCGCTGCGATTGACCATCGGCAACGCGGCAGCCGCGCAGGTCAGCTTTCGCGGCCAGCCGGTGGACCTGAGCGCCAACACCCTCGGCAACGTCGCGCGCATCCAGCTCAACTGAGGCGATCGATGGATCGGATGGACTTCGCTTCACTCGCCATGGCCGCGCCCGCGGCGCGCCGCTCGCGCCAGGCCCGCGTGGTCTGGGGCTCCAAGGTCGTCACGATCGGCGGCGACGCGCCGGTGCGCGTGCAGTCGATGACCAACACCGACACCGTCGATGTGATCGGCACCGCGATCCAGGTCAAGGAACTGGCGATTGCCGGCAGCGAACTGGTGCGCATCACGGTCAACACGCCGCAGGCCGCCGAGGCGGTGCCGTTCATCCGCGAGCAGCTCGACCGGATGGGCATCGACGTGCCACTGGTCGGAGACTTCCACTACAACGGCCACCGCCTGCTCGCCGACTATCCGGCGATGGCGCGCGCGCTGTCGAAGTACCGCATCAACCCGGGCAATGTCGGCAAGGGCGACAAGCGCGATCGCCAGTTCGCGATGATGGTCGAGGCCGCAGCGCAGCACGACAAGTGCGTGCGCATCGGTGTCAACTGGGGCAGCCTCGACCAGGAGCTGCTCGCCGCGCTGATGGACGACAACGCCAAACGGGCCGAGCCCTGGGACGCCAAGCAGGTGATGGTGCAGGCCCTCGTGACCTCGGCGCTCGACTCGGCCCACTATGCGCGCGAGCTCGGGCTCGACCCGAACCAGATCATCATCAGCTGCAAGGTCAGCGGCGTGCAGGATCTGATCACGGTGTATCGGGCGCTGGCCGCGCGCTGTGACTACGCGCTGCACCTGGGCCTGACCGAAGCCGGCATGGGCACCAAGGGCACCGTGGCGTCGGCCGCGGCGCTCGCCGTGCTGCTGCAGGAGGGCATCGGCGACACGATCCGCGTCAGCCTGACGCCGCAGCCCGGCGAGGCGCGCACGCAGGAAGTGGTGGTTGCGCTGGAGATCCTGCAGGCGCTGGGGCTGCGGTCGTTCAACCCGAGCGTCACCGCCTGCCCGGGTTGCGGGCGCACCACCAGCACCACCTTCCAGGAACTGGCCAAGCAGATCGACGACTTCCTGCGCGCGCAGATGCCGGTTTGGAAGGCCAAGTACCCGGGCGTCGAGAGCCTGAAGGTGGCGGTGATGGGCTGCATCGTCAACGGCCCGGGCGAGAGCAAGCATGCCGACATCGGCATCAGCCTGCCGGGAACCGGCGAGGCACCGGCGGCGCCGGTGTTCATCGACGGCCAGAAGGCGCTGACCTTGCGCGGCGACGGTATCGCGAAGGAGTTCCATCGCCTCGTCGAGGACTACATCGAGCGCCGCTACGGCAGCGCGATCGCGGCGCATTGAGCCGCAGGCCCGTCCAGGCGGGCCGCTGAATCCGAACACTCCATGGCTGAACGCACCATGGCCGAGAAGGCCGGCAAATCTCCGCTGCTGGCGGTGAAGGGCATGAACGACATGCTGCCCGACGAGGCGGCGCGTTGGGAATGGGTCGAGGACCGCGCACGCGACCTGCTCGCACGCTGGGGATATCGCAACCTGCGCACACCGATCGTCGAGCCCACCGGCCTGTTCGTGCGCGGCCTGGGCGAGGTGACCGACATCGTCGAGAAGGAGATGTTCTCCTGGATCGATGCAATGAACGGCGATGCCCTGTCGCTGCGGCCCGAGGCCACGGCGGGCATCGTGCGCGCGATCAACGAGCACAACGCGCTGTACAACGGCCCCTTGCGCATCTGGCAGATGGGCCCGATGTTCCGCCACGAGCGACCGCAGAAGGGCCGCACCCGCCAGTTCCACCAGCTCGACGTGGAGGTGTTGGGTCACCCCGGCCCTGACGTCGACGCCGAGATCATCCTGATGCTGCGCGCCTTCTGGCGCGAACTCGGGCTGGTCGAAGGCCGCGACATCGTGCTCGAGCTGAACAGCCTGGGCCAGGCGGACGAACGGCGCGCGCACCGCGCGGCACTGGTCGCGCACTTCGAGGCCCACGCGGACCAGCTCGACGCCGACAGCCGGCGCCGCCTGCAAAGCAATCCGCTGCGCATCCTCGACACCAAGAACCCGGCCATGGCGTCGGTGGTCGACAGCGCGCCTCGGATGCTCGATTTCCTGGGTGCCGCGTCGCTGGCCCACTTCGACGCGCTTCGCGCGATCCTCGATGCCTGCGGGCTCGCATACACGGTCAACCCGCGCCTGGTGCGCGGCATGGACTACTACAACCTCACGGTGTTCGAGTGGAAGAGCCCGCACCTGGGCGCACAGAGCACCGTGTGCGGTGGTGGCCGTTACGACCAGCTGATCGAGACGCTGGGAGGCAAGAGCGCGCCGGGCATCGGCTTCGGCCTCGGCATGGAGCGTCTGATGCTGACCATGGAGGCAGTCGGCCTGATGACTGCGCTTCCCGCGCCCGTGGCCTACGCGATCGTGCCCGACGCAAGCGCGCTGCCTCGGGTGATGCCGGTGCTCGACGCGCTGCGCGCAGCTGGCGTCGCCGTGGTGATGCACGCCGCCGGCAGGGACGGGCAAGGCGGCATGAAGTCGCAGTTCAAGCGCGCCGATGCAAGCGGCGCCGCATTCGCCCTGGTGTTCGGCGCGGACGAACTGGCATCGGGTGTCGTGACCGTCAAACCACTGCGCGACGCTGCTGCTGCGCAGTACACGCGGCCGATGGCCGACGCGCAAGGCTGGGCGCACGAGTTGCGCACGCCATAATCGCGCCCTCGCTTCAAGTCCCCCACCATGGCCACGCCCCTCGACCTGCAAGAGCAGGAACAGATCGACCAACTCAAGGCGTTCTGGAACCAGTACGGCAATCTGATCACCTGGACGCTGACCCTGGCTTTGGCGGGCTTCGCCGCCTGGAACGGTTGGAACTGGTGGCAGCGCGAGCAGGCCGTCAAGGCCAGCGCACTGCAAGACGAACTCGATCGAGTCGCCCAGGCGGGTGATCTCGAGCGCGTCGCGCGCGCCTTCAGCGACCTGAAGGAACGCTTCCCGCGTACCCTGCAGGCGCAGCAGGGTGCGTTGCTTGCGGCCAAGGTCCAGGCGGACAAGGGCCAGCCCGATGCGGCACTGACGACGCTGGCCTGGATTGCCGACAACGCCGCTGAGGACGAGTACCGTGCCGTGGCCCGCCTGAGGGCAGCCGGCCTGCTGCTCGACAAGAAGCAGTACGACGAGGCGCTCAGGCAGCTCGACGCGGCGCAGCAGGGCAAGGCACGCGAGTTCGATGCGCTGATCGCCGACCGCCGCGGCGACGTGCTTGCCGCTCAAGGCAAGACCCCGGAAGCCGTGGCGGCCTACAGGAAGGCGTGGGACGCGATGGACGGCAAAGTCGAGTACCGGCGCCTCGTGGACGCGAAGCTGACCGCGCTTGGCGCGGCGCCCGAACCGGCCGCCAGTGCGGCCGCACCAGCCAGCGGAGCGGCCAAGTGATCGCATGGTGGGCGTCGCGGGGCTGGCGCGGCCCACTGCTGGCGCTGGCCGCAGCCCTCGCGGCCTGCGGCAGCGACAAGCCCAAGCCCACGCCGCTGGAGGCGATCACGCCGCAGATCGCCGGGCGCCAGGTGTGGAGCGCGCGCGTCGATGGGGGCCTGCCGTTCGTGCTGATGCCCGCGGTGCGCGACGGCCAGTTCATCGTCGCCGGCGGCGACGGTTCGGTGGTTGCGCTCAACGGCGCCGACGGGCGCGAGCTGTGGCGCGGCAGTGCGGGCGCGCGCCTGACCGCCGGCGTCGGCAGCGACGGCCGCCATGCAGCCGTCGTGACGCGCGACAACGAGCTGGTCGTGCTCGACAAGGGCGTGCCGGCCTGGACCAAGCGCCTGGGCTCCCTCGTCTCGACCGCCCCTCTGGTGGCCGGCGAGCGGGTCTTCGTGATGGGGGTGGACCGGGCGGTACACGCCTATGACGCGCTGGACGGGCGTTACCTGTGGACGCTGCAGCGTCCGGGCGAGCCGCTGACGCTGTCGCAGCCCGGCGTGCTCGCTGCCTTCAAGGACACCTTGCTCGTCGGACAGGGCCAGCGCCTGACCGGGGTTGACCCGTTGCGCGGCACGGTGCGCTGGGAGGTGGCACTGGCCAACCCGCGCGGCACCAACGAGGTCGAGCGCGTCGCCGACCTGGTGGGGCCGGTCATGCGTGCCGGCGACACGGTCTGCGCACGCGCGTTCCAGTCGGCCGTAGGCTGTGCCGACGCGCAGCGCGGAGCGCTGCTGTGGACTAAGAACGCGGGCGGCGCACAGGCGCTCGGCGGCGACGCCGAGCTGGTGGCCGCCGCCGATCCGAGCGGGCGCATCAGCGCGTGGCGCACCGTCACCGGCGATCTCGCCTGGACCGCCGAACACCTGCTGCACCGGGGCCTGTCGGGCATGCTGGTGGTGGGGCGCACGGTCGTCGTCGGCGACTTCGAGGGCCAGGTGCATTTCCTCGATCGCGCGAACGGCAAGACGCTGTTGCGCCTGCCCACGGATGGTTCGCCGGTGATCGGTGCACCGGTGGCGGTGGGCAACACGCTGCTGGTCGCGACGAAGAACGGCGGACTGTTCGCGTTCCGGCCGGAATGAGATGACGCCGGCGAGGCTGGCCTGTGTCGCATCCTCCGGGCGCAGCTGCGACCGCGTGGTGCGGCCGGGCAGCGGCCTGAAGCCGTGAAACCGGTCGTCGCCATCGTCGGCCGGCCCAACGTCGGCAAGTCGACGCTGTTCAACCGGCTTACCCGGAGCCGCGACGCGATCGTCGCTGACTTCGCGGGGCTGACGCGCGACCGTCACTACGGGGACGGTCGAATCGGCGGGCGCGAGTTCATCGTCATCGACACCGGCGGCTTCGAGCCCGACAAGCCCACCGGGGTAGTGGCCGAGATGGCCCGGCAGACCAAGCAGGCGGTGGCCGAGGCCGATGCGGTGATCTTCGTGACTGACATCCGCTCCGGCGTGTCGGGGCAGGACCAGGACATCGCGCGCTACCTGCGCAGCGCCAACAAGCGTGTGTTTCTGGCCGTCAACAAGGCCGAGGGCATGAGCGAATCGCCGGCACTCGCGGAATTCCACGAGTTGGGCATCGGTGAGCCGCACCCGGTCTCGGCCGCGCACGGCCAAGGCATCCGCAGCCTGATCGAGGCGGTGCTCGACGGGCTGGACGTCGCAGAACCCGAGCCGCAGGCGCCCGACGACGGCGTCGCGCGGCCGATCCGACTTGCGGTGGCTGGCCGGCCCAACGTCGGCAAGAGCACGCTGGTGAACACCTGGCTCGGCGAGGAGCGGCTCGTCGCCTTCGACCAGCCCGGCACCACGCGCGACGCGATCCACGTGCCTTTCGAGCGCGACGGTCAGCGCTTCGACCTGATCGACACCGCGGGGCTGCGCCGCAAGGGCAAGGTGTTCGAGGCGATCGAGAAGTTCTCCGTCGTGAAGACCCTGCAGGCGATCTCCGAGGCCCATGTCGTCGTCCTGCTGCTGGACGCCACGCAGGGCGTGACCGACCAGGATGCGCACATCGCGGGATACATCCTCGACGCCGGGCGTGCCGTGGTGGTGGCAATCAACAAATGGGACGCGGTGGACCGTTACCAGCGCGAGACGGTGGAGCGCCAGATCGTGCAGCGCCTGGCCTTCCTGCGCTTTGCCGAAGTACTGACGATCTCGGCGAAGAAGCGCCAGGGCCTGGGCCCGCTGTGGAAGGCGATCATCGCCGCGCACGCATCGGCCACGGCCAAGCTGTCCACGCCGGTCCTGACGCGCCTGGTGCACGAGGCGGTTCAGCACCAGGCGCCCAAGCGAGCCGGCGCGTTCCGGCCCAAGCTGCGCTATGCGCATCAGGGCGGGCAGAATCCGCCCGTGGTGGTGGTGCACGGCAACTCGCTCGAACACGTCACCGACAGCTACAAGCGCTTCCTGGAAGGGCGCATCCGCGACCACTTCAAGCTCGTCGGAACGCCCCTGCGCATCGAGTTGAGGACCTCGCGGAACCCTTTCGACGACAAGGGCTCGTAGGCATTGGGGGATGCCGCAACGCAAGGGCAAACCCTGTGATAACGTGCACCTCGTACGCATGACCAACACGGAGCGAATATCGTGAGCAACAAAGGGCAACTTCTACAAGACCCCTTCCTGAACCTGCTGCGCAAGGAGCATGTACCGGTGTCGATCTACCTGGTCAACGGCATCAAGCTGCAGGGCCAGATCGAGTCGTTCGACCAGTACGTCGTCCTGCTTCGCAACACCGTGACGCAGATGGTCTACAAGCACGCCATCTCGACGGTGGTGCCGGGTCGCGCGGTGAATTTCCATGCCGGCGAGCAGACCGAGCCTGCGGGCAACGGCTGACGCGGCGCCCGATTCCCCTTGCGTTCCACGCCCCCCGATCCGCGCGCTGACACTGGCGCCGTGCCGACGCGCACGGTGCTGGTGGGCGTCGACCTGGGTCCGGGCTCGTCGTTCGACGAGACGCTGGACGAACTGGCCCTGCTCGCGGCCTCGGCCGGCGACGATCCAGTGGCGCGCATCACGGCACGACGCAAGGCGCCCGACGCGGCGCTGTTCGTCGGCTCGGGCAAGGCCGACGAGATCAAGGCAGCGGTGCAGACGCACCAGGCAAGCGGCGTCATCTTCGACCAGGCGCTGTCTCCCGTCCAGCAACGCAACCTCGAGCAGCACCTGGGCGTGGCAGTCGCCGACCGCACCGCGTTGATCCTCGACATCTTCGCCGCGCGCGCGCAAAGCCACGAGGGCAAGCTGCAGGTGGAGTTGGCGCGTCTGCAGTACCAGGCCACGCGGCTGGTGCGACGCTGGACCCACCTGGAACGCCAGACCGGCGGCATCGGCCTGCGCGGCGGTCCGGGCGAGACCCAGATCGAGCTGGACCGCCGCATGATTGGCGATCGCATCAAGTCGGTCAAGGCGAGGCTGGAGAAGGTCAAGAAGCAGCACGCCACGCAGCGCCGGGCACGCGAGAAGAGCGGGACGCTGCGCGTTTCGCTGGTGGGCTACACCAACGCGGGCAAGTCGACTCTGTTCAATGCGCTCACCAAGTCGCGTGCCTACGCCGCGGACCAGTTGTTCGCGACGCTGGACACCACGACGCGCCAGCTCTGGCTCGAGGAGGCCGGTCGCGCGGTCGCCCTTTCCGATACCGTGGGTTTCATTCGCGACCTGCCGCACAAGCTGGTCGAGGCGTTTCGCGCCACCCTGACCGAGGCCGCCCAGGCGGACCTGCTGCTGCATGTGGTGGATGCGTCCAGCCCGCTCGCGGCCGAGCAGATCGTCGAAGTCGAGCGCGTGCTCGCGGACATCGGCGCCGAAAGGATCCCCCAGATCCTGGTGTTCAACAAGCTCGACTGCCTCGAAGCAACGGTGCGACCCCGCGCGCTGCTCGATGCGATCGAGCGCGACCCGGGCGTGGCCACGCCCCGTGTGCATGTCAGCGCCAGGACCGGTGAGGGCCTGGCGACGCTGCGCAGCCTGATCGCGCGCCACGCGGCCAGTGCCTTGAACGGCAGGGGATTGCCTACACTTTCAGCCGACCCGTCGCAGGCCGTTCCGGCGCCCCAACCCATCGGGACCCCTCTCGTATGACCCCAACGAACGAACCCGGCGCGTTGCCGCCGCCCGCACGTCGCTCCCCCTGGCCGGTACGCGTGGTCAGCGCGCTCGTCGGGCGCGTGCGGCCGATGTTCAACCAGCGCGGGGACGGACCACCGGACCTCGACGAGCTGTGGCGCGACTTCAACCGCAAGCTGTCGGGCCTGTTCGGGGGCAAGACCGGCGGATCGAGGCCGCCGCGCGGCAGCGGCGACGGTGGCGGGGGCGGGTTCCAGCCCGACATGAAGAGCGCGGGCCTGGGGCTGTTCCTGATCGGCGGCGTGGTGGCCCTGGTCTGGCTCGGCAGTGGCGTGTTCATCGTGCAGGAAGGCCAGCAGGCGGTGGTCACGACCTTCGGGCGCTACACCAATACGCGCGAGGCGGGCATCCAGTTTCGCTGGCCGTACCCTTTCCAGGCGCATGAAACCGTGTCGGTGACGCAGTTGCAGTCCGTCGACGTCGGGCGCAACACGGTGATGCAGGCCACCGGGCTGCGCGATTCGTCGATGCTCACGCAAGACGAGAACATCGTCGACATCCGGTTCACCGTGCAGTACCGGCGAGTCAACGCGCGTGCCTACCTTTTCGAGAATTTCCGTCCTGACGAGGCGGTGCAGCAGGCGGCGGAGACTGCGGTTCGCGAGGTGGTCGGCCGCACCAAGGTCGACGAGGTGCTGTACGAGAAGCGAGCCGCGCTGGCAGCCGACCTGGTGAAATCGATCCAGGTCCAGCTCGACCGGCTCAAGGCAGGCATCCTGGTGGACAACGTCAACGTGCAGAACGTCCAGGTGCCCGAACAGGTGCAGGCGGCCTTCAACGACGCGGTCAAGGCGGCCGCCGACCGCGATCGTTTCAAGAACGAAGGCCAGGCCTACGCGGCCGACGTGATTCCGAAGGCGCAGGGCACGGCGGCGCGGCTGACGCAGGAGGCCGATGCTTATCGGGCCAGCGCCGTGGCGCAGGCCGAGGGCGATACGCAACGCTTCCGTTCCGTGCTTGCCGAGTACCAGAAGGCCCCTGCGGTGACACGCGACCGCCTGTACATCGAGACGATGCAGTCGGTGTACTCGAACGTCAGCAAGGTGCTGATCGACAGCCGCAGCGGTTCGAACCTGCTGTATCTGCCGTTGGACAAGCTGATGCAGCAGGCCGGCGCCGTCGCGGCGCCCGCGCCGGCACCCGCGGCTGCGCCTGCGAGCCCGCCGGCCGATCCGGGCGGAGTCGACCAGCGATCGCGTGAAGGCGCGCGGTCCCGCGATCGCGATACGCGCTGAAGGAGCAGTGAACATGCATCGCATCGGGCTCATCGCCGTCAGCGCGGTCATCGCTTTGATGATTGCCGCCTCCACGCTGTTCATCGTCGACCAGCGCCAGGTCGCGGCGGTCTACTCGCTGGGTGAGATCAAGGAGGTCATCACCGAGCCAGGATTGAAGTTCAAGCTGCCGCCGCCGTTCCAGAACGTGGTGTTCCTCGACAAGCGCATCCAGACGCTCGACAGCCCGGAAACACGGCCGATCTTTACCGCAGAGAAGAAGAGCCTCGTGATCGACTGGCTCGTCAAGTGGCGCATCGCCGATTCGCGCCAGTTCATCCGCAACAACGGGGTGGACTTGCGAAACCTCGAGGCAAGGCTGTCGCCTGTGGTTCAGGCCGCCTTCAACGAGGCCGTCACCAAGCGCACCGTCAACGGCGTCCTTGCCGCCGATCGCGAGCGCGTGATGCAGGACGTGCGCGACCGCCTGGGCGAGGACGCGAAGTCCTTCGGTATCGAAGTCGTCGACGTGCGCATCAAGCGCGTGGACTTCGTTGCCGACATCACCGATGCGGTCTACCGCCGCATGCAGTCCGAGCGCCAGCAGGTCGCCAACGAACTGCGTTCTACCGGCAGCGCCGAGGCCGAGAAGATCCGCGCTGACGCCGATCGGCAGCGCCAGGTGATCGTCGCCGAGGCCTACCGCGAAGCGCAGAAGGTCAAGGGCGAGGGCGATGCCAAGGTGTCGGCCCTGTTCGCCGACGCGTTCGGCCGCGACCCGCAGTTCGCGCAGTTCTATCGCAGTCTTGAGGCGTACCGTGCCAGCTTCCGCAACAAGAACGACGTGATGGTTGTTGACCAGAGCAGCGAATTCTTCCGCGCGATGCGCGGCAGTGGCCCGGCAGCGCCGGCCGCCGCGGCAAAGAAGTGACTCGCCGATGGGCGAGGCGTTGCTGACGGCACTCGGGCTGCTGCTGATTGCCGAAGGCCTGTTGCCGCTGATCGCGCCGCGCTCGTGGCGCGAGATGTTCGTGCGCATGATGCAGCTCAACGATGGTCAGCTGCGCTTCTTCGGGCTGCTCGCCGTGCTCGCGGGCACCTTGCTGCTGTGGCTGTAGTCGCGGGGCGCGCCGGTACAATGCCGTTTTCAACACCGGTGCGTTTTTCCCCATGTCGCGTGCCTGGCTGCTGCCCGAGCAGATCGCCGATGTGCTGCCCAGCCAGGCGCGTCGCATCGAGGAGTTGCGGCGCTCACTGATCGACCGCGCGCGCGGCTATGGCTACGAACTCGTGATGCCGCCGTTGGTGGAGCATCTCGAGTCGTTGCTGTCGGGCACCGGGCAGGAACTCGACCTGAAGACCTTCAAGCTGGTCGATCAGCTGTCGGGCCGCCTGCTGGGCGTGCGAGCCGACATGACGCCACAGGTCGCGCGCATCGATGCGCACCTGCTGAACCGGCAGGGCGTGGCCCGGCTGGCGTACTGCGGTCCCGTGCTGCACGCGCGCGCTGACGGTGCGCTCGCATCGCGCGAGCTTCTGCAATTCGGCGCCGAGATCTACGGCCATGCGGGGCTCGAAGCCGACGTCGAGGTGATCGATCTGGCGCTCGATGCGATCGGCGCAGCCGGGCTCGATGGGCTGCAGCTCGATCTGGGCGACGCGCGGCTGCTGCGCGGGGTGCTGGCGGGGGTGCCGCTGGACGGCGCGCGTCTGAACGAGTTCGCACAGGCACTGACGCGCAAGGACGTCGCGGCGCTGGCCTCCCTCGGCGCGGCACTGCCCGCAAGCGCGCGCGACGCACTCTCGGCGTTGATGCGCCTGTACGGCAGCGCCGAGGTGCTCGATGCGGCGCGCGCGCAGCTGCCCGCGCGCGAGCCGATCCGCGGCGCGCTGGAAGATCTGGCCCGCCTGGCCGACCAGGTCTCGCGTGCGCATCCGGAAGTGCGGGTCGGGTTCGATCTGGCGGACATGAGCGGTTATGCCTACTACAGCGGCTGCCGCTTCGGGCTGTTCGCTCCGGGCTCATCGGTCGCGGTGGCACGCGGAGGGCGTTATGACGAGGTCGGCTCCGTGTTCGGCCGCAACCGGCCCGCCGTGGGCTTCAGCCTCGATGTGCGCGCGCTGTCGGACCTCGCCTCGCAGGCGCCGGCCCATGGCGCCGTGCGCGCGCCCTGGGGCGAGGACGAAGCGCTGCGTGCCGCCGTGCGCCGGCTGCGAGTCGAGGGGCACACGGTGGTGTGCACGCTGCCGGGTCACGAACACGAGGCCCAGGAGTACGACTGTGACCGCGAGCTGATCGCGGTGGACGGGCGCTGGGTCGTGCGCGCCCTTTAGGGCAACGAGGGGGCAAGCAGGACCATGGAACCATCCACCGTGCGCGGCCGCAACGTCGTGGTCGTCGGCACGCAATGGGGCGACGAAGGCAAGGGCAAGGTGGTCGACTGGCTGACCGACCAGGCTCAGGGAGTCGTGCGCTTCCAGGGCGGCCATAACGCCGGCCACACCCTGGTCATCAAGGGCGTGAAGACCGCACTGCAGCTGATCCCCAGCGGCATCATGCGCGAGGGCGTTGCCTGCTACATCGGCAACGGCGTGGTGGTCGACCCGGCCCACCTGGTGCTGGAAATCGAGCGCCTGGAGAAGATCGGCGTGGCCGTGCGGTCGCGCCTGTTCGTCAGCGAGGCATGTCCGCTGATCCTGCCGCTGCACGTCGAGGTCGATCGCGCGCGCGAGGCGCTGCGCGAGAGCAGCGGCAGTGGAAAGATCGGGACCACCGGCAAGGGCATCGGCCCGGCGTACGAGGACAAGGTGGCGCGGCGTGCATTGCGCGTGCAGGACCTGAAGCATCCGAAGCGCTTTGCGGACAAGCTGCGTGCGCTGCTGGAATTGCACAACGAAGCGCTGACCGGGCACCTGCACTCGCAGGCCCTGGCGTTCGAGCCGATGCGCGAGCAGGCGCTGCGGCTCGGCGAGCAGCTCTCGCCGATGTTCGCCGACGTGGGCTACCGCCTGCACCAGGCGCACCAGGTCGGCGCGAACCTGCTGTTCGAGGGCGCGCAGGGCACGCTGCTGGACATCGACCACGGCACCTACCCGTACGTCACATCGAGCAACTGCGTGGCAGGCAATGCGGCCGCCGGCACGGGGCTCGGGCCGCACATGCTGCACTACATCCTGGGCATCACCAAGGCCTACACCACACGCGTGGGCAGCGGTCCGTTCCCGACCGAACTCGACGTGGCCGCGCCGGGTGGCGTCGGCCACCACCTGTCGACGGTGGGCCAGGAGCGCGGCACCGTCACGGGTCGCCCGCGCCGCTGCGGCTGGCTCGACGCCGCGGCGCTCAAGCGCTCGATGATCATCAACGGCGTGTCGGGCATGTGCATCACCAAGCTCGACGTGCTCGACGGTCTGCCCGAGATCCGGATCGGGGTGGGCTATCGGCTCGGTGGACGCGCGGTCGACATCCTGCCGCTCGATGCCGACGAGGTGGCAGCGTGCGAGCCGGTGTACGAGACGATGCCTGGCTGGGCCGACACGACGGCGGGTTTGACCAACTGGGAACAGTTGCCGGCGAACGCGCGGCGCTATCTCGAGCGCATCGAGGCGCTGACCGGCACGCCGATCGACATGGTCTCGACCGGCCCGGACCGCGTGCACACGATCCTGCTGCGCCACCCGTTCCGGCGCTGAATCCCAACGACGAGGAGACGAAACCCCCATGCTCACCGACGACGGCAAGCACCTGTACGTATCCTGGGACGACTACCACCTGCTGATCGAGCGCCTGGCGCTCAAGGTGCACGCGTCGGGGTGGCAGTTCGACCAGATCCTGTGCCTGGCGCGTGGCGGCATGCGTCCGGGTGACGTTCTCTCGCGCGTGTTCGACAAGCCGCTGGCGATCATGAGCACGTCGAGCTACCGGGCCGAGGCCGGCACGATCCAGGGCCGCCTGGACATCGCCAAGTACATCACCTTGCCCAAGGGGGAGCTCGCGGGGCGCGTGCTGCTCGTCGACGACCTCGCGGACTCCGGCATCACGCTGCGCGCGGTGGTGGATCGCCTGCGCGGCGTGCCCGCGATCACCGAACTGCGCTCGGCGGTGCTGTGGGTCAAGGCCGTGTCGACCTACACGCCGGAGTACTTCGTCGAGAAGCTGCCGACCAGTCCGTGGATCCATCAGCCCTTCGAGGAGTACGACAACCTGCGACCGGACGGACTGGCGAAGAAGTTCGCCGTGTGAAAACGCCAAAGCCGGCAAAGCCGGCCTTGTATCGTGTCGATCATCCGCTGGTGCCCAGGAAGGGACTCGAACCCCCACGCCTTTCAGCGCTAGTACCTGAAACTAGTGCGTCTACCAATTCCGCCACCTGGGCGTCTCAAGCAATAGAAAGTTTAGCATCAAGAACACCTCAAACCTGATCTCCAGCCCGCCCGGCGCGGCCTTGATGAGCGAGGTCGAAGGCACGGTGCAGGGCCATCGCGACGGGCACGGCTTCGTCGTGCGTGAAGGCGCCGATGTGCCCGACATCTACCTGTCTCAGCAGGAAATGCGCGCGGTGCTCCACCGCGACCGCGTGCGTGTGCGCATCGTGCGCTACGACCGAAAGGGGCGCCCCGAAGGCCAGGTGCTCGATATCCTCGAGCGCCGCAAGTCGCCGATCATCGGGCGCTTGCTGCACGAGGGCGGCGTCTGGCTCGTCGCGCCCGAAGACAAGCGCTACGGGCAGGACATCATCATCCCGAAGAACGCCACCGCGGGCGGGCAATCGGGGCAGGTCGTCGCGATCGAGCTGACCGAGCCACCTTCGATGTTCTCGCAGCCGGTCGGGCGCGTGTCCGAAGTGCTGGGTGAGATCGACGATCCCGGCATGGAGATCGAGATCGCAGTGCGCAAGTACGAAGTGCCGCACCGCTTCTCGCCGGAGACGATCGCGCAGGCGGCTGCGCTGCCCGACAAGCTGCGCGCTTCCGAACACAAGCACCGGGTGGACCTGACCGATGTGCCGCTGGTCACGATCGACGGTGAGGACGCGAGAGACTTCGACGACGCCGTGTATTGCGAACCGCTGCCTGTCGCGGGCAGGACCAAGGCCCCGGCGGGCTGGCGCTTGCTCGTTGCGATCGCCGACGTCAGCCACTATGTCAAGCCGGGCGAGCCGCTGGACGACGACGCCTACGATCGCGCGACATCGGTCTACTTCCCGCGCCGCGTGATCCCGATGCTTCCCGAGAAGCTGTCCAACGGTCTGTGCTCGCTGAACCCGGACGTCGACCGGCTGTGCATGGTCTGTGACATGGTGGTGGCTCGCGATGGCGAGATCACCGCGTACCAGTTCTACCCGGCCGTGATGCACTCGCAGGCGCGCCTGACCTACACCGAGGTCGCCGCGATCCTGGCCAACACACGCGGGCCCGAGGCCTTGCGCCGCGCCGTGCTGGTGCCGCACCTGGTGCACCTGCACGAGGTGTTCCGTGCCTTGCTCAAGCAGCGTGCGAAGCGCGGTGCGGTGGAGTTCGAGACGAGCGAGACCCAGATCGTTTGCGACGACAACGGTCGCATCGAGAAGATCGTTGCCCGCACGCGCAACGACGCGCATCGGCTGATCGAGGAGGCCATGCTCGCCGCCAACGTATGTGCTGCGGACTTCATCGCCACCCACAAGCATCCGGCGC
>Ga0209797_10000058_pt1 | contig 46588 bp, 42 predicted proteins | sample DOMMetBare3Fresh_2_FD_187472 | JGI IMG/M metagenome (GOLD analysis project Ga0209797, IMG submission 187472) | Wetland sediment microbial communities from St. Louis River estuary, USA, under dissolved organic matter induced mercury methylation -... | ecosystem: Environmental > Aquatic >... | reverse complement strand
CTGAACTATCAGCGATTGCGGGACTGAGTAAGCGGAATTTTTAGTCAAAAAAAGCCTCGGATTACAAATCCGGGGCTTTTTTGTTGGCGATCACTATCGCCTTTTAGGCCTTTAGAAACGGATCAGTCAGATACATCAAGACGATCAGCAAGAGAAAATAAGGGATCAGAATTGCGGCACCCGCATAATCTTTGGCGACCCGTTGTCCGAAGAAGAGTGCCGTAAGCGATGCGGTGCCGACAACCGAAGCGTAGAAAATCAGAATAGTCGAACCCGCGGCCAGGAAATAGAAGATTCCGGCCACGCTAAGAAAGCCGGTCGCCAACTCCATCATGGTGATCGTCGCGAGCATCATCGGAACGGTTCCGCTCAAAAATGTTTTAGAAAAATGGCCGGTCAGCCAATCAAGGTTTCCTTTCCAATCCAGAACTTTATCCAACCCGGATTGAATAAAAAGGATGCTCACCAGCAGAGCGCTGAAGATAGTCGGTAGGTTTTTGACTATATCGTCGAGATGCATAAACCGCCTTTACTTTCGCGCGGCCGTCTTGGCTGCTGGTTTTCGCACCGGTGGTTTGGCCTTTTTGCCATTCATCAACGCCTCGATCTCGTCTGCGTCCTTCGGGACAAGGGACGTCAGATTGAGATTGCCGTCTTTGGTGACAAGCACGTCGTCCTCAATGCGGATACCGATACCACGATATTTGGCCGGTGCCGATTTGTCATCGGGCGGCACGTAAATTCCTGGTTCGACCGTTAAAACCATTCCGGGCGCAAACGGTCGAGACTGCTTGGCGGTCTGATCGACGAAATAACGGCCCGCGTCATGCACATCGAGCCCGAGGTAGTGGCCCACGCCGTGCATGTAATATTTCATGTACGATTTCTTCTTGATAATGTCTTTTGTTTTGCCCTTGAGCAGGCCAAGTTTCTTCATACCTTCGCTCAAAAGCTCGATCGAGAGTTCTTGGCGCGCCTTCACCGTATTTCCGGTCTTTGTATATTCGATACACTGCAGCTGAACGTCGAGAACGACGTCGTAGATCTCACGCTGAGCCTTGGTATATTTGCCATTTACCGGGAAAGTACGGGTAATGTCCGACGCGTAGCCTTCGTACTCGGCCCCGGCGTCGATTAGGATGAGATCGCCGTTCTTGAGCGGCATATTATTCTCGACATAGTGCAGGATCGTAGCATTATCGCCCCCGCCGATGATCGAGTTGTAGGCAACGCCGCTCGCACCTTTGTCTCGCATATAAGCTTCCATAAACGACTCAACCTGAGCCTCGTTCATGCCGGGTTTTACCTTCTTCATTGCGAGGATATGGGCCTCTCCGGCTATCGTCGCGGCCTTTTGCATTAGAGCAACTTCTTTGTCCGTCTTATGCAGACGCATGTCGCCAATGATCGGCGTTGGATCAATGATCGTATGTGGCGGATAGGCCGTTTTCAGGCGGCGTTGGCGTTGATTGGACAGGTAATTGAGGATCTGTTGGTCCAGAGCACTGTCAAGAGCGAACCGGTAATAAAGCTTGTCGTGTCCGTCTAGCAACTTTGCGAGATCGGCCCCGAAACGGTCGATCGAAAACGCCCGATCTGCACCAAAGTTTTTTACTGCGCCTTCGACACCCTGACGCCGCCCATACCACGTTTCCATAACCGGATCGCGCGGCCTTACGTAAAGCATAAACGGTTTTTTCGAACCAGGCGCGATTACGGCGATTGCGTCCGGCTCAGGAAATCCAGTCAAATACCAAAAGTCCGAATCTTGCCTGAATTTGTACTCGGTGTCGTAACTACGGGTCGCCTCGTGCGCCGCCGGAATAATTGCGATCGAATTCTCGTCCATCGCGGCCATAAACTTTTTCAATTGTGCTCGCATATTTTATGAGTTTAACAAAGTCAGAACCCCCTGTGTTAGCGGAGGGCCGGTTCCATTAAGAAAATCAACCACAGATAAAGACACATGAACACAGATAATCGGATTTTGCGTGTCGTCTTATCTGTGTCTATCTGTGTTAATCTGTGGCTAAATTTTTTTGTGGAATTAAAAGTCACCGAAATTTTTCTATCTATCCAAGGTGAGTCGTCACACGCCGGGCGGCCGTGTTCATTCGTGCGTCTGACGGGCTGTCCGATGCGGTGCGTTTGGTGCGACAGCGAATACACTTTTTACGGCGGTGAGAAGGTCGGTTTCGATGACATCTTTGCAAAACTCGACGAATTTGGCTGCAATCTAGTCGAGGTCACCGGCGGCGAGCCACTTGCACAGAAAAGTGTGTTTCCGTTTATCACTGAACTTTGCGATCGAGGCTATGAGGTCCTGATCGAAACCGGCGGATTTGTATCGACTGAACCGGTGGACCCGCGGGCTGTGATCATTCTGGACGTAAAATGCCCGTCGTCCGGTGAAGCTGAACGTAACCATTGGCCAAATCTCGAGCGATTACGCACTGACCTTGACGAAGTAAAATTCGTTATCGCCGACATGGGCGATTGGGAATTCGCGAAAGAGGTCATCGCGAAATACGATCTTGAACACCGTGCAAAAGCAGTACTTATCTCGCCGGTCTTTGGCCTTGAAAACCTGACGGAGATCGCCGAAGCTGTTTCGCGGAGCGGACTAAAAGTTAGGCTAAATCTACAAATGCATAAGTTCATTTGGGGGGCAGAAGCACGTGGCGTCTAGAGCGATAGTTTTAGTTTCCGGCGGGTTGGACTCGTGCGTAACGGCGGCGATCGCGGCGCGTGAGGAGGGCGAGCTCGGATTTTTGCACGTGAGTTACGGCCAGCGAACCGAAGCCCGTGAGCGTAGGGCTTTCAACGACATCGCCGATCATTTTGGCGTTGAAACGCGACTTGATATCTCGATCGAGCATCTCGCGAAGATCGGCGGTTCGTCGCTGACGGATTCGAATATTGCGGTATCAGAAGCCGATCTGGATTCGAAAGAAATTCCGACAAGCTACGTTCCGTTTCGCAATGCGAATATGCTCTCGATCGCCGTGAGTTGGGCCGAGGTCATCGGTGCTAACGCGATCTACATCGGCGCTGTTGCCGAAGATTCGAGCGGCTATCCCGATTGCCGGCCGGAGTTTTACAAGGCATTTCAAAAGACGATCGACGCCGGGACAAAACCCGACACGCGGATCGAAATTCGCACGCCGATCATTCACCTTACAAAGGCCGAGATCGTAAGAAAGGGAATCGAGATAGATGCCCCGCTGCATCTTACGTGGTCGTGTTATCGATCAAACGACATCGCTTGCGGCACATGCGACTCATGCGCCTTGCGTCTGCGAGGATTTGAACAGGCTGGGGTCGAAGACCCTATTCACTACAAAAACTGATCTACGAATCAGATGCGCGCAATTTCGTGCCGGCAATTTCCGCTTTTTTAGCTTCAAGTTCACCGATCCGAATTCTCAATCGCTCTATCTCAGAATCAATTGCGGTAGATTCGAGTCCCGTGCCGCTGAGCTTGTGAAACACGGGCGTGATCACCGTCAGAGCACCGATCACGATCGAGAGAACGCCCATTACCCGGCCGACTAAATCGTTGTCGTGCCAAAGCGTGCTCCAGATCAGAAACATGGCCAGCGCAGTCATTGACCAGACGGCTAGGTGCACCGCATAACGCGACCACATAAACTTTTTTTCGAGCCGGGCGAGAGATAGCAGCGATAGGTGCGAGCACGAAGCAGCAAAGAGTGTTGACGACATCAGGACTTTTACGAACGTGTCATTTTGATCGCGCCATGCCCAGATGATGAACATCCACATCACCGCCGAGACTAACGCACATGCGATGCCCGTGATCGGCAGTAGACGGCCACGACGAGTTTCGAGATATGCCCCGCACGCAAGGCCGAGAATGCTCGTCACCGTGACGGTCAATGTCGTCAATAGAACCTTTGTCTCAAGTTCGCCAAAATTCCCAATCAGGATCACGCCAATGCCGATCAGAGCGCTAATACCGACCGAGATTATCAGCAGGTAGAGAAAAAATTTCTTGAGGTTAAAGTTGCTCATTCTACCGCAAATATATACCTATTTTCGCTGAATGCAAGAGATCTATTTGGCGGTAAAAGGTTTAGATCGCGAGGCGTTCGCGGTCTATGGTAATGCCGTTCAGATCGCCAAGCGCGGCGAAGGCCATGTTTTCGGTTCGAAAATGTTCAGTGGCTAGTGTTTGAATGTCATCGAGCGTCACGTCGGCATATTTTTCGAGCGACTCTTCGACCGAGATCTGGCGTCCGTGGAGCATCTCGGATTGAGCCAACGATGCCGCGCGGCCAGCCGAATCCTCAAGTCCGAGCAGGATAGACGAGGCGGTTTGCTGCTTGGCGAGTTCGAGTTCGTTTGCGATCACGCCGTTTCGGGCGACATCACGCATCTCCGCGATGGCGAGATCGACCACCTCGAGCGTCTGCTCGGGCGAGGTTCCGGCAAAGATCGAAAACAGTCCGCAGTCCTGATACATAATCGACGACGCCCCGACGCTATAAGCAAGGCCTCGCTCCTCACGGATCTTTTGCCACAGACGGCTCGACGTTCCGCCGCCGATGATGTTCGAGAGCAAGTCGGCCGCGTACCGGCGTTCATCGATTGCTGAAATTAGCGGCGTGGCGATTATCAGGTGAGCCTGTTCGAGATTGGGATTTTGCCGGACGATGATCGGAGCCACCGGATCAGGGCTCCCCTCCTTACGAAGGAGGGGTGTCACCGCTTCGGTGACGGGGTGGTTCTCTGATCCAGCAAAGGCCGCACTCGCCAAAGCGACGACCTCGTCATGATCGACATTTCCCGCCGCGGCGATGACTAGATTGCCGGCGTTATAGACCTCGCGGTGATAACGGCGTGTGATGCCGGCGTCAAAGCTCTTGACCGTTTTCGGCGTGCCGGCGATGTTTAGCCCGAGCGGATGGCCGGGAAAATACGCCTCGCTGAATATTTCCCCTAAGAATTCCTCGGGCGAGTCTTCGATCATCTTCATTTCCTCGATGATGACACGCTGTTCGCTTTCCAGATCGGCATCGTCAAACCGAGGGTTTATGAGCATGTCGGCGATCAAGTCGAACGCCTTTGGTAATTGGTCGTCGATGACCTTGATCGCAAATCCCGTTTCCTCGTGCGTGGTAAACGCGTCAAGATTGCCGCCAAGGCGGTCCTGCTCGATAGCGATGTCGAGCGCGGTGCGTTTCTGTGTGCCTTTAAAAACGGTATGCTCGATAAAATGTGAAATGCCGTTTAGTTCCGCGGGTTCGTGACGCGACCCGACGCGGAAAAAGAACCCGAGCGTCGCGCTCCGCACACCAGGCATCCGGTCGGTGAGAATTGTGAGGCCTTTATCGAGGCGTGTTTCTTGAATATTTTCTTTCATCGGCGAACTTTAGAATCTAGCACGCCGGACGGGGAATTTGAACCGCAGAGACGCTGAGAAGACAAATTAACAGGATAGACAGCATGGACAAGATAAATTAGATCTGATTGTAGGTGATTGCTCCTTAGATCCTGTATATCTTGTGCATCCTGTTTAATTTCCTCTGCGTCTCAGCGACTCTGCGGTGAATCTCAATTCGAGATCGCGTTGAAGAGCAGCGGAAACGTTGCTAACGACTGGCCGCGGTATTGCGGGCGAAAGCCAAACAGGATGATCTTGCCTTTGCCGATACGTACCTCGACGAGCGCGGCCTTGCCGGCGATCTTGTCGGCTCCGAGAGCCCAACCTGAGAGTAAAATCTTCGACGGGTCGGACGGGTAGCGGGCGATGATCCGGATGTCGGGCGTGTCCGTAGCCCGCACGTTAGTAAGGGCTCCAGCTACATCTCCACTCGACGTTGAGCCCTTACTTACGTGCGGGCTACTGACACCGGAGACGATCTCAAACGCGGGCGAGTTCTCGAACCACGCGATCGATTGCTGCGGCATTCCCTTGGCGATCGGGTGCGTTGTGTCGAGTTCGGTGCGGAGGATCGAGCCGGGTATGTAAAACGCCTTTCGGTCGAGGCCTTTGACCACGTTGCGGATCGGCAGGTTGAATTGCTCTATCGCAAACTCCGTCGAGCGGTTTAGAAAGACGAGCGTGCCGCCCGCCTCGACAAACTTTTTCAGATTTTCAACTCCTTCCTTCCCAACACCGCCCGTGTACTCGTCCGGCATCGTGCCCTTAGCGTAGCCGTTGAGGATCTGCGCGGGAGGTTGGTCGGGGAAGAGAATAGTTGACGGTGCGCTCCCATATTTAAGGTCCTGAATTCTATTGTTTCGAATTGTGGTCGGACTCAGCTTTTCGCATTGCCTACCATAGTTAAACCAATGCCGACTATCCCCAAGAACAAGTCTTGTCCATCCTTCGTCCATTGACGGTATTTCTGATCGATAAATTTGAACATGATTAACTTTGGGTCCTTCTTTTGTTCCCCCGCAACCGGGATAACTCGGTAAACTTCGTCCCCAGCCGCCCGTTTCACGGACTTTCGAGTAAAGGGGAACAACATCTTGGTGGAATAGCAGTGATGCCGAGTGGGCGGTGACATCGTACGGAGCTATTGGCGTACCGTGTTCGTCTTTCAAGTCAGGATAAACTTGTCTCTCCATAAGAGCCTTAGCAAATCCACTATATGGCTGAGCCATATTGACCAGAACGACGATTTCGCCATCTTTCTTGAAGTTCGTAATTGCTGTTTCTTTCAGCTCGACACCGGCGCGTTTGAGTATTTCCGGCAGTTCGTCAAATAAATACGCGTCCTTTATTGCAAGTGCGGTCAGTTCTCCATTCTTCCTCGGCCGCACCGCTTCCTTTCCGATCTCGTAGAATCGCGACAGCCACCGCTCACGATTGTCAGCGGCGTGGTTTAGCAGTGTGAATGCGACGGCGGTCATGGTGTCGGTGATGTTGCGAAGCTTCCACTCGCCGCCGCGCCAGACGGGGCCGAAGTTTGGGGATTCGACCTTTGGGTCGTAGCCGTCGTCGGAGCCTGCGCGCAGATTTTCAAATTTGATATTGACCGGTGTCGCGAGCCGCGCCGAGGCGGTCTCGCTCAAAATCCTCACGCCGCCGTGATAGTGCGAATATGCACGCGCGGGCGTCCACGCGTCGTAGGTTGAGTTGGTTGTGATCCCGGAAAGGCCTTTCTTACGCAATTCGCCGGCTATGTGATTACCGAGCTCGGTGTAGCCCTCGACGATCTGTTTGGGCACGTTTGGTTCGACCGGCTGCATGTACGGCGGGAGGAAAAGCCGCGAACCGTTCTGACCCTGCTGGTGGATGTCGTGGACGATCTGCGGGTGCCAGACATTGTGAATTTTATCGACAGTGAGCTGCGTCTCAACCTGCGTGAATGCGTACCAATCGCGGTTGTTGTCGTGGCCGACGTACTTGTGATAAAGCTCCGGCGGCTCAGTGCCCTCGTACGGCGTCCCGAGCGTTTTGTCGTACCAGTTTTTTACGATATCCACGCCGTCCGGGTTGAGCGACGGTACGAGAAGGATGATCGTGTTGTCGAGGATCTTCTTTATGTCAGGTTCGTTGCTGCTCGCAAGGCGGTGCGCGATCAGCATAGACGAGAGCGTCGAGCCGACCTCGGTTGAATGCACGCCGCAGGTGATGAGGACGATGGTCTTGCCTTGGGCGATCAGCTTCTTTGCGGCCGCGTCACGGGCAAGCGGGGACGCTTGCGGTCCAGTCAGTTTTCTCGGATCGGCAAGCTTGTCATTTATCTCTTTGTATCTCGCAAGGTTCTTCAAATTCTCCGGCGAGCTGATCGTCGCGTAAACAAACGGCGCTCCCATCGTGGTCTTCCCGATCTCCTCAAAGATCATTCGATCACTTGCCGCATCGAGCTTCTTAAAATAACCGACGATGCTCGCCCAACTTGCCAATTTGCGATCGTCGCCGGGCGTAAAGCCGAGCGTGTCTTTCGGAGCGGGAATCTGCGCAAATGTCGCAAGGCCTAACAAAAGGAATAACCCCCAGAGGCACAACGTCCGCAAAGTCAACGCCGATAAAGGGCGAGACTTGTAAGATAATGGAAGCCATTTCATATATTTTGGAGTTCGGGGATAAACCTTTTTAGTCATATTCATCCGATTTAGAAAGCCCTGAAAGTCAATAAAGACCGTTCAAATGCCGTGGAAATTTCAATATCTACAATAGCCGAAAACTGATGCAAGGCTAAACCCACATCACAAAAAAGGCTGGTAATATTTGCACCCACTGTGATAGATTGTTTGCAGTCTCGTTCCACATTCATCAACAGGATTTTTAGCTATTTGGCGGCAATGAGCGACACTCTCAACAAAGAAACGGAACGAGCAGAGACTTCACCGGTCGCCGAGTCGTCCGTCAACGGGCACAGCAACGGAGCTGGCCACACTAACGTGGAGATCGAATCAAATCCTGACACCGAAGCTTCCGAATTGCCGGCTCAAGCCGAAACAAAACGACGCAACCGCAAACCGTTCTATATTGCCGGTACCGTTTTGCTGGTAGCCGCCATCGCCGGTTTGGTTTATTGGCTGTACGCACGGCAGTTTGAGTTTACCGATGACGCGTTTGTTGACGGCGAGATCGTACAGATAAGCCCGAAGATCTCGGCCTACGTCGCTAAGGTCTATATAAAGGAAAATCAGTTTGTAAAAAAGGGCGATCCGCTGGTTGAACTCAATTCCGATGCGCTGACTGCCCGGCTTGAAAATGCGAAATCGCAGCTTCACGCCGCTGAGGCCGAACGCATTCGCTTTCAGGCGCAAACTAATCTTACCCGAAAAGTGACAAACGCATCGACCATCCAGGCACGTTCAAATGTGGAAACCGCCAGGAATAACGTGGCCGAATCCGGTCTGACGGCGGAGGCAAAACGCTCAGAGATACAACAGGCCGAGTCGGCCGTTAGGACCGCAAAAGCAAATCGGACTTTGGCTGAGGCGCAGGTCCCACATGCGGAATCAAACCTTAGGCTGGCTCAATTGGAATATGACCGCTCGCTCTCGCTATTTAAATCGGGCACCGTATCGCGACAAAATCTCGATTTGGCCGACAATGCGCTGCAACGTGCGAAGGCCGAGCTGACAGCCGCCCAAAACCAGGTCACGGCAGCCGAATCGCGCATCGGCGAAGCGCAAGCGCGGGTCGTAACGGCGCAGAACAATTACAGACAATCGCTTTCGCGCGTCAATCGCACCCAGTCGGAAGTCGATGAGTCGATCGGACGGCTTCGCGATGCAGACGCTGCTCCCGAACGGATCGCGGTTGATCAATCGGAGATCGGCACGGCCGAGGCCGGCATCGAAAAAGCCGAGGCCGCCGTGCGAGAGGCCGAACTTGAGCTCTCATACACAAAGATTTTCGCTCCGGAGGACGGTTTTGTAACCCGAAAAAATGTGCAAGAGGGCCAACTTGTCCAGCCCGGCGCCTCGCTTATGGCAATTTCGCAGACCGAGGTTTGGGTCGTCGCGAATTTTAAGGAAACGCAGCTTGAGAGAATGAAGATCGGCCAGAGTGTCGACATAAAAGTGGACGCGTTTCCCGGGCGGACATTCCGCGGCCGCATCGAGAGCTTTCAGGCCGGTACGGGATCTGCGTTCAGCCTCTTGCCGCCGGAAAACGCGAGCGGAAATTTTGTAAAAGTCGTCCAGCGAATACCCGTTAAGATCCTATTTGAAGAAAAGCCCGATGATGTTCACCTACTCGTGCCCGGAATGAGCGTCTCATCCCGCGTTCACGTGCTTTAGGCGGCGGACGACGCGCCCGCGATTTACGCTCTAATAATCGTATATGTCCGCCGAAGAAATCGCCCTCGAAGCACCCTCCGAAAAAAAATCTTTTTTTCGATCGCATCCGCTTCTGATGGTTGCGATCCTGACGATTGCGAGCTTTATGGAGATTCTGGATTCCGGAATCGCCAATGTCGCACTTCCAAATATAGCCGGAAATCTGTCGGTTACGCCCGAAGAAGCTTCGATGGTTACCAGCTCTTACCTCGTCGCAAATACCGTGATCGTGCCGATCACCGGCTGGCTCTCAACTTACTTTGGGCGCAAACGTCTCTATCTCGCGTGCGTGGCGATTTTTATTGGCTCATCATTTATGTGCGGCATTTCGTCTAGCCTCGAAATGCTCGTGTTTTTTCGCGTCATTCAGGGTTTGGGCGGCGGCAACTTAGTCGTGCTTGAACAGGCTTTTATAGTCGACCGCGTGCCTGCCGAGCAACGCGGTATGGCGTTTTCGATCTACGGCGCAACCATTGTTTCTGCCCCGATCTTTGCTCCCGCCCTTGGCGGTTGGCTGACCGACACATATAGCTGGCACTGGGTATTTTTTATTAATGTGCCGATCGGGATCCTGTCCCTTTTTCTGGTTTCGAGGTTCGTGACCGAGCCCGAATCGACGATCGCGGAACGAAAGCAGATGCGAGCATCCGGAAAGCGGATCGATTGGGTCGGGATACTGCTGATCACCATCGGAATTGCAGCTATTACCATCGTTTTGGACAAAGGAAACCACGAAGATTGGTTTCAATCTAATTTTATCGTCACTTTCTCGATCATTGCAGTTTTGGCATTGGTCATCGGCGTGACCTGGGAACTAACACAGGATGACCCGGCAGTCGACCTAAAGCTGCTGGGCAACAGGAGTATCGCTTCGGGAGCGATCGTCGTGTTTGTCATCGCGATCACAATATACGGTTCCTCTGTATTGATACCGCTTTTTGCCCAACGTATGCTGCGGTTTTCGGCGCAGGACTCCGGAATGATCAACACTGCCGGCGGGATCGTTTCAGTGATCATGATACCGGTCGCCGGCTTTATGATGAAGAGGATCGATGCCCGTTACTTGGCGGTCGCGGGGCTGTCATTTTCCGCCTTTGCCATCTGGAATCTGGCGAATCTAAACCTAGAGGCCGGCTATTGGGATATGGCCTATAGACGCGTGCTGCAGACCTTTGCCGGAGCGTTTCTTTTTTCGCCTGTGATGGCCGCAGCCTTTCGCGGCGTGCCGGAGGGAAAGGCCGATAATGCCTCATCGCTGATCACAACGAGCGCCGGGCTCGGCGGCAGTTTTGGTATTGCGCTGCTGACCACGCTCCTTGCCCGTTATACCAAATATCACGTCGGAGTCCTGAACTCACAGGCCTCGGTTTATGACCCCAACTATGTCGGATGGATGGAGCGTACAACGCAATCGCTACAAAATGCGGGCCTGAGCGCCGCCGAAGCCACAAGCAAGGCGCACGCGATGATGGCGGCGGAGATCCACCGGCAAGGCGCAATGCTCGCCTTCATCGACGTGTTTTACGTAATGATGTTTGTAGTCATCTGCGCTATCCCGCTGGTTTTCCTATTTCGGCCAGGCGTAGGGAAAAAGGCGAAATAAGTTTCTGACCAACTTAATACAAAGCCTACAAGCGGGTTTCGGCCATTGCGTTTTTTGCAAATGCACGGTAAATTAACGCAAGTTCCGAAATCCTTTCCCCGATTTAACCCTCTTATCGCTTGAGGGTAGTAGAAAAGACAATCAGGAGGCCTTACACGGCATGAAAAATCCTTTTTTAGAGAATTTCCGTCCTTATATTCCAGACGCAGCAAAATTACGCGAACTGACACCGTTTCCGCTGATCGTCGGCACGCTGCTCGGCATCGTCTTCGGCGCGTCGTCGCTCTATCTCGTGCTCAAGACAGGCCTGACCGTGTCGGCGTCGATACCGGTTGCGGTTATTGCCATCACGCTGTTTCGCCTGATGTCGAAGGTCGGCGTTCGTGACGCCACGATTCTCGAAGCCAATATGATGCAAACCGCCGGAAGCGCCGGCGAGTCTATCGCGTTCGGTATTGGCGTAACAATGCCGGCGATCTTAATTTTGGGCTTCGATCTTGAGATCTGGCGTGTGACGCTGGTTGCGGTGCTCGGCGGCCTGCTGGGCATTTTGATGATGATTCCGCTCAGACGAGCACTTATTAAGGACCAGCATGGCTTGCTCAAATACCCGGAGGGCACGGCTTGCGCGCAGGTTCTCATAGCCGGTGCGTCGAAGGAATCTCGCGAGGCTGCACACGAGGGCGGCGGTGAAACTTCGACGGACGAGGAAGTTCTACATCGCGGCAAGATCATCGCGGCGGGTTTCGGCATCGGCTTTATCTACAAATCGCTGATGGACGTATTCTCGGCTTGGAACCCCGAGCCGGGCAAAGATCTCCCGGACAATGTGCTCAAGGGCGGTTCGATTCACCTCGAAAACAACCCTGCGCTGCTCGGCGTAGGCTATATTATCGGGCCGTATATATCGGCGATTATGCTCGGCGGCGGCGTTTTGTCGTATCTGATCTTGATACCGCTGATCAAATATTTTGGCGAGGCGCTGACAAATCCGCTGGCTCCGGCAGTAGGCAAAAATATCGCCGCTATGTCGCCCGGTAACATACGGGGCGAGTACATTTTGTACATCGGCGCCGGTGCGGTGACGGCGGCCGGGATTATCTCGCTCGCGCGTTCAATGCCGACGATCTGGCACGGTCTTAAGTCGGGCCTCGCCGATCTCCGCGGCGGCGGGACTGACGCGGACGGCATGAAACTGCCGCGTACAGATCAGGATCTGTCGATGAAGTGGGTCATCGTCGGCGTGATCGTCCTGCTTGCCGCGATTTTACTTTCGCCGCAGCTTGGGTTGAGCATATTCGAACATCCGGTTGTTTCGGTATTCGGCGCGATCTTGATCATTATCTTGGGATTTTTGTTCGTTACCGTGTCGTCGAGATTGACGGGCGAGGTCGGCTCGTCGTCAAACCCGATCTCGGGTATGACGGTCGCGACGCTGCTTTTCACGTGTCTCGTCTTTTTGGCGCTCGGTTGGACGGCGCCTGATCCGTATTTTGTGACGGCACTCTCGATCGGCGGTATCGTTTGTATCGCGGCATCGAACGGCGGCACAACCTCGCAGGATCTGAAGACGGGCTTCCTCGTCGGTGGAACTCCGCGGCGGCAGCAGATCGCAATTCTCGTCGGTGCTCTGGCGTCGGCGCTCGTGCTCGGCCCGTTGCTGCTCTATTTGAATACCGGCGGCACCTATTACCAGAAGGTTGATGCAAAGCAGTTTGCGCCCGGTTTTACCGTAACCGAGGACAAGCTGTTTCGTGACGGCGGCAAGATCAAGAGCGAAACCGTTCATACGGGCACATACGCTGCCGACACGACGCAATATCGCGTCTGGCAAAACACTGACCCGAAATCCGGGCAGATCGGCAAATACCTTGTAAACAATCAGGGCCAGCCCGTCTATCTCGTTGATCCCGCGATAAACGGCGTGGTCAAAGAGGACGAGAACGGCAATAAACTGACTCGTTACGACGCGCCAAAGGCGACGCTGATGAGCTATATCATCAAGGGCGTTTTGGGGCAGGATCTGCCGTGGGGCTTAGTGCTCATCGGCGCCATGATCGCTGTAATGCTCGAGATCGTCGGCGTGCCCTCGCTGGCATTTGCCGTCGGCCTGTATCTGCCGATCGCGACCAGCGCGCCGATATTCGTCGGCGGCGTTATTCGCAAGATCGTCGATATTTACCTAAAGAAAAAGCTCGCCGAAAAGAACTTGACAGAGGAACAGATCGTCGCCGAAACTGACAAATCGCATGGCGTTCTCATGGCGTCGGGCTATATCGCCGGAGCCGCGGTCGCAGGTATCTTGTTCGCGATATTTGCGTTTTCTGACACGCTCTCGTCGATCTCGAATGCCTCGGCCGATTGGGCAAAGACGAGCAATCCATTCTTTGGCGGCGACAGCGCATGGTGGCTCGGGGCGGTTCCGTTCCTTGTGATCTGCGTGGTTCTTTATCTCGTCGGCCGTGAACGGTTGATGAAAGGGAGCAGCAAGGAGTAAACCGGTAAGTAAAATTTTGTTTTAACTTTTTGATTGCGGCACGTATAATGAAAATTAGGCGTGTCGCTCTTTTTTCTTCTTAAGTTTTCCTGCAAGTTAGTTCAAACAACAATTGATTCTGAAATGAATATTTTTTCAACCCTTAATCATCGGTTTCGAGTCAAGAAAGGACTTCGTTTTTTCCTATTATTGGGCGCTCTCGGTTGGTCGTGCTCGGTTGCCGAACCAAAAACCGCGATAAATGCTAATGCCGTCGTGTCGTCTGATAAAACACTGACAACAAATTCCGAAGCCGTGCCGCCAAAGGGTGCGACTATCGATATCGAACCCAACGGCCCCGCCGATACGGTCAGAGTATTCTACAAATACCTTCGCGAAAAGAAGTTCCGCGAGGCTATCTTCCTGACAAATCTGCGACCTGCGATCGAGGGTTTGACCGACACCGAGTTGAAGGAATTTTCGGTTGATTTTGAGGCCATCGCCGGACAGGTACCGGCGGAGGTTGAGATAAATGGCGAGATCATTACAGGTGACCGTGCGACCGTAACGGCTAATCTGCCTAGTGAGGACAGTGACAAAAACGAGATTCAGACGATCAAGCTCAGAAAGGAAAATTCGAATTGGGTGATACTGACGGCCGACGACGACGCTGCGAAACGGATAAAGCGCGACGGCAAGAATTACTTTTACAACCTGAGGATCGAGACGCACGAGGATGAGGCGAAAAAGATGCTGGAACGTATATCAAAAGCGCAGTTGGCCCATTCATTGCAAAACGGTGGCGTTTACACAGATATGCAGACATTGATCGCCGACGGATTGCTGCCTGACGACGTAAAATCAAGCGACTCTACCGGATACAACTATGTGGTAAACCTCGCGGCCGATAAAAAAGGGTATTTCGCAACTGCAACGCCCGCGGTATACGGTAAAAGCGGTAAATTTTCGTTCCTGCTAAAGCTCGACAGCAAAGGGATATCCCGCGTCACGAGCAAGGACAACGTCGGGAAGCCGATGAGCAAATAACAAGCGTGTTTAACAAAGCTGTGGAAAAGTTGTTGATATTTTTCGAAAATAGGTTTATAAATTAGAGTCCGGTTGTTTTATCAGGGCCAAACTTAATGATCCGTGAATTAATATCCAAATTGAACCGAAGTTTGTCGGAGCGTATGGTTTCGTCACGCAGGCGGCATATAGCGCCGATCAAGGTTTGGTTCGACCCGGAATTGAACACCGAGCGTTCGCGTGAGGCGGCTCGGGCGGCGTGCATTTTGGGTGAGACCGTCGACATTAGCCGCACAGGAATTGGATTCGTCGTGCCATCGATCCGTGTAAAAGAAAAATATCTCGTCGGCCACGAAAGAAATCTGAATATCGAGATCGATCTGCCCACCGGTAAGATCAATATGAGGGCGATCGGCCGCAGGTATGAAAGGGTTGTGACCGACGCCGCGGGTGATAGGTTTTTGGTCGGGGCTCACATACTGAGTTTGTCCGGTTCTGATATGGAAAACTACGAAATATTTCTGAAAAAAGGCAATCGCGGTGCGAAACGCGCTGGCAGCCTTGAACTGGGAATCGATTAAGTTTTGAAACTTTTTGATCAATACGGAGCGTAAGGAAATATCCTTACGCTTTTTTGTTAGGTGCACCGTCTTACGAAAAAAAACTCTATTGTGAAAGAAAAGGTTGGCATCGGCATTATCGGAACGGGTTTCGCCAGGCGTGTGCAAATACCGGCATTTTTAGCCTGTGGAGAGATGCATGTCTAACGCAAATGGTCCTGTTTACCCACTTTGTACGCTTCTCGAATCCATTCTACGACCTCGTCATCGAGTTCCTCGATCGAACTTACTTTGAAGCAATGTAGATGATTCCGCGGAGAAAACGATTCGATCTTGTCGAACCTTTGATTCTCGAGTCGTCTGGCGAGAACAACGTGACACTTCATACTCGTTTCGTTCAAGGCATTGACGGCGGCGAAGATCATGCGTACCTGAAAGCCGATTCGGGTTTTTACCGGGGCGAATCTAAAGGGCCCGCATGACGCAACGAGTTCGCAAAATCGCTCGAACATGGCAATCGCATTCGGAGGCTTACCGTTCAAAAAGTCCGCGACAGAAAATGCGCCGCACGAGTGTGGTTGATTTCGTATGGCAAACGGGCGTCGGCATTTCGGGCATTGCCAGAGCGGATCTTCCTTCATCGAGAGTCACCTTAGGGGCAAAGATTTCGCTTTCAGACAGATGAAATATCAGGACGAATGATCCATCACGATCCGCCAGCCTTCTTTGAACTTGCGGAACAAAAGCGTGAATTTACCTTTCGGATTGTCCTTTTCGCGGGCTAATGACCAGCTTCCGAGAACCGTGGCAGCGTTTTTTGAGAGGACTGTAATCTCCAGGTCAGAAAATGTGAGCACACCCATTTGGCCTTTCGCGCCATAAGTTTTCTTGTAATTATCCAGCGTCGGCTGCCAACCGCGGGTGACGCGGTCGCCGGAGACGAAAATGAGTTTGTCGGACTTCCAATAGCCAAACATAAAGCCCTCGAGATCACCGCGATTCCACGCCGCGGCCTGCTCGTCCATCACCTTTCGGATCGCGGCCGATGCCTTGTCAGGCTGGGCGAGTGTGGTCGCCGAGAGCATTAGTAACAGTATCGATATAGAAAAAGCTCGGTTCATATTGAGTTGTGCGCGTGAAAACGTTTCCAACGTTTAATCTCGATAAATATAACGCCGCCCGCGCCAAAATACAAAAAAAGGCCGCATTACGAACGCGGCCAATTCAAGATTAATAGTTGTTTAATTAGTTCTTTGAGGTTTTTGCGGCCTCATATGCGGCCATCGCGGCAACATTTGCTTTTTGAGCATCCGTCAATGCAATGCCCATTTTTTCGAGCGTGACGGCGTTGAGTGTCTTTGTGACCTTCAAACCGTTTGCCTCCTGATATTTGCCAATTCCGTCGCGAGTCGCGTCGTCGAGCTTGCCGGTCTCCTCGCCGGAGTACATTTTGCCGTCCTTTAGCATCTTTTGAGCAGCCTTTATCTGTTCCTCGTTTGCACGAAACGGTGCTGGTCTTTTTGGCATGTCACCAGTGGCACCCGCGGCCGGAGTCGTCGAGACAGACGTGGTTTTGACCGTTTTAGGTTTCGGTTCTTTGGGTGCTTTCACGGTCGCAAACGAGCTGGCGGAAACCGGGATCAGCTTTTGCTTATCTGTAAGTGCGATTCCCATTTTTTCGAGCGTTGCACGGTTGAGCGATCCGCTTTTGGCAAGGCCGTTTTCGCCTTGGTAGTTCTTGACCGCAGCTTTCCAATCAGCATTAGATTTGCCCGTCACCTCGCCCGTGTAAAGGTTCTTGTCCTTAAATATGGTCTGAGCTTCCTTTACTTGGTCTTTTGTTGCCCGAAATACTACTCTCTTCGGCTTTTCCGTGGTTGTTGCGGCGGGCGTATTACTCGTTGTATCGGTCTGAGCATACGACGCAGCTGTGAGTGACAGGGACATTAGTAGAAGCATGAAAATCTTTTTCATTTGTTTTTATTCTCCGTTTTAATTTATTTTGGGAGCCACTTCTCGACAGAGAAACACAGAAATTAGGGAGACTGCCGTCTAAAAAGGGTACCAATTGACTTTTCAGTTCGGGAAGCAGTATTGCCTCAATTGCGACAGATGTCAAGGCGAGTCACGATGTCGACTTGATGAATGAATGTTCATTCAGTTATAATTCCACGTAAATATTGCTGAACTAAACGAGGCTAACAGGAAATGACAAATACCGGAAATGCGGCAGTTCGCGACGAGCAACAGCCGAACAAAATCGCTACGAAAATGAATATCGCCAAAGCCGCAGTTTTGGGAGCGGGAACGATGGGAGCGGGCATTGCCGCACATCTTTCGAACGCGGGGATACCGACGCTGCTTCTGGACATTGCCCCATCGGAATTAACGCCGGACGAGGAGAAAAACGGTTTGACGCTTGAGTCGCCGGCGGTTCGGAACCGTATCGTCAATTCACTTTTCGACGCTGCTAAAAAGCTTAAGCCGGCTCCGTTCATGCTCGGCGACAACGCCAAGATGATCACGACGGGTAATTTTACCGACGATCTCGTTAAACTCAAGGATTGCGATTTTGTCATCGAGGCCGTTGTCGAAAATCTTGATATCAAACATAAGCTCTTTGCCGAGGTCGACAAGAACCGAAAGCCCGGTGCCGTGATTGCCTCGAACACGAGCGGCATCCCGATCGACTCGATCGCTGAGCCGTTTTCGGACGATTTCAAGGCACACTTTGTCGGGATACATTTCTTTAATCCGCCGCGCTATATGAAACTAGTCGAGGTTATCCCGGGCTCGAAAACGAGCGGCGAGATCGCATGTGCGGTTTCTGGCTTCCTCGATCAGCGTCTCGGCAAGGGCGTTGTTCCGGCCAAGGACCGGCCGAATTTTATCGCTAATCGCATCGGTGTTTTCGGCATGATGGCTACGATCCACGAGATGATCGCTATGGGATTTTCGCCGACCGAGGTAGACCAGATGACGGGTAAGGCGATCGGCCATGCCTCGTCTGCGACGTTCAGAACGTCTGATCTCGTCGGTCTCGATGTGACCGCCCACGTCACAAACAACCTTTATCCAGCCGTTCCTGATGACGAAGATCGCGACGTTTTTGTACTTCCCGGGTTGATCCAAACGTTGCTCGACAAAAAACTGCTCGGCGACAAGACTAACGGTGGATTTTTTAAGAAATCGAAGGATGCCGAAGGCAAACGCGTCATTCTCGAGCTTGATCTTGCGACTCTTGAATACAAGCCGCAGACCAAGACAAAATTCCCTTCGCTCGACGCTGCAAAGGCTATCGAAGACAAAGCAAAGCGGGTCAAAACTCTTGTTTGGGGCGACGACCGTGTGGGTGAATTCCTCTGGAAGACGACCTCGCGTGTTTCGCGATACGCCGCCAACCGTATTCCCGAGATCGCGGACACGATCGTTGAGATCGATAATGCGATCAAATGGGGCTTCGGCTGGGAGATCGGCGTTTTTGAGGCTTGGGACGCGATCGGCGTTGTCGAATCAGTCGAGCGTATGCGGAAAGAAGGTCAGGCCATCCCGGCAAGCGTCGAGAAGATGCTCGCCTCGGGCGCAACCTCTTTCTATAAGAACGAGAACGGCAATTATTCGTTTTACGACCTGGTAGCGGGCGAACATAAACCGATGCCCGACCGTCCGGGTGTCCTGGTTCTCAAAACGATAAAAGAGAGAACCGGCGTTATCAAATCAAATCCCGGAGCTTCGCTAATCGACATCGGCGACGGCGTTGCTTGTCTCGAGTTTCACTCAAAGATGAATTCGATTGGCGGCGACACGGTTGCGATGATGAATTTCGCTCTTGACGAAGTGGAGAAAAATTTCAAGGGGCTCGTCGTCGGCAATCAGGGTGGCAATTTTTCGGCCGGTGCCAACATTATGATGCTCCTGCTCGCCGCTCAAGAGGAAGAGTGGGACGACATCAATTTGATGGTTCGTTCCCTGCAAAACGCCGTGATGCGTCTCCGCTATTCGTCGAAACCGGTAGTAACGGCGCCTTACGGATTGACGCTTGGCGGCGGCTGCGAGATCGCTCTGCACGGCAATAAGACGCGTGCGGCGGGCGAAACTTACATCGGCCTCGTCGAGGTCGGTGTCGGCGTAATTCCAGCCGGCTGCGGCACAAAGGAGATGACAATGCGTGCGATGGATGCCGCTGCGAATGCCCCCGAAGCCGACCCGCTCGCGTTCCTAAAGAAGACTTTTGAAATGATCGGAATGGGCAAGGTTGCGACGTCGGCGCAGGAAGCGCATTCCTGGGGATTCCTTCGTGATACCGACGCCATATCGATGAACGGCGACCGTCTGATAGCCGACGCTAAACAGGAAGTTCTGAACATGGACGCTTCGGGTTTCGTGGCACCCGTCGAGCGGACCGATATCATGGTTCTCGGCGAATCGGCCCAAGCGGCGATAAAGCTGGCCCTGCATATGATGAAACAGGGCGGCTTCATCTCGGATCACGACGAGTTGATCGGTAAGAAACTTGCGAAGATCCTCACCGGCGGCGATATGAACCACAAGGCGTTTGTATCCGAGCGGTATCTGCTCGATCTCGAACGCGAAGCTTTTGTTTCGCTTTGCGGTGAGCGAAAAACGCAGGAACGGATCGCGGCAATGCTCAAGACCGGCAAGCCGCTGCGAAATTAATGGAGCGTTGCAGTTGGGCAAAGAACGATCAGGCAATTGCCTATCACGATGCCGAATGGGGCGTGCCGCTGCATGACGACCGTGGGCTCTTTGAATTCTTGGTTTTGGAAGGCGCCCAGGCCGGTTTGAGCTGGGACACGATACTCAGAAAGCGTGATGCGTATCGTAAGGTCTTTGATAATTTCGACGCGGCAAAGGTCGCGAAATACGGCGATACTAAGATCGCCGAGCTTCTTCAAAATGAGGGCATTATTCGCAACCGGTTGAAAGTAAATTCTGCCGTCACGAACGCAAAAGCTTTTTTGAAAGTGCAGGACGAGTTCGGCTCGTTCGACAAATACATCTGGGATTTCGTCGGCGGCGTGCCGATAGTGAACAAATGGACCGAGTCTTCACAGATACCGGCGACGAGCAACGTGTCAGATCGCGTAAGCAAAGACATGAAGCAACGCGGCTTCAGTTTTGTCGGCTCGACTATCATCTACGCGCACATGCAGGCGACCGGCATGGTCAACGATCATCTCGTGTCGTGTTTTAGGTATAAGGAGTGTCAGAACCACTCGGGTTAGCGTGCGGCCAGTTTTGCAACCATCGAACTGGCCGCCCCCTTACGGAGGCGGTTCCGACAGAAAATTTATGAAAGAAGCAGTAATTGTATCGGCCGTGCGTACGGCTGTGGGTAAGGCGCCGAAGGGCACGTTGAGGAACACGCGTTCGGACGAGCTGGGGGCGACGGCGATCAAAGAGGCGGTCGCTCGTGCCGGCGTTGACGTATCGCTTATCGACGACGTCATCATGGGCTGTGCGTTTCCCGAGGCTGAGCAGGGAATGAATGTCGCCCGGACGTCATCGATACTCGCCGGGCTGCCGGTCGAGGCCTCGGCGATGACCGTCAATCGATATTGTTCGTCGGGTTTGCAGACCATCGCTATAGCGGCAGAACGCATTATGGCAGGCGGTGCCGATGCTATCGTCGCCGGCGGACTGGAATCGATGACCGTTATTCCGATGGGCGGTAACACGTTTCGCCCGAATCCGCGGCTGGCGGATACATATCCCGATTACTACTTGAACATGGGATTGACGGCTGAGAATCTCGCCAAGAAATACGAGATCACACGCGAACAGGCTGACGAATTCTCATACAATTCGCACCGAAAGGCTCTCGCGGCGATTAGTGACGGCAAATTCAAAGACGAGATCGTTCCGATGAATGTTTTTGTCGACGAATTTGACGAGGCGGGACGTGTTCGCCGCAAAGAGATCGTCTTTGCTCAGGACGAGGGCCCGCGTGCCGACACTTCGCTCGAAGGCCTGGCGAAACTTCGTGCTGTGTTTCACGCAAACGGAACTGTGACGGCCGGGAATTCGTCGCAGATGTCCGATGGTGCGGCCGCCGCGGTCGTTATGTCTGCAGATAAAGCGGCCGAACTCGGCATTAAGCCGCTCGCACGCTTTGTCTCGTTCGCAACCGCCGGCTGCTTGCCCGAGGAAATGGGCATCGGGCCGGTTTATGCAATTCCAAAGGCGTTGAAACTAGCGGGTCTCACTCTCGATCAGATCGATGTAATCGAGCTGAACGAAGCGTTTGCCGCGCAGGGATTATCCGTGATGAAGGTGCTCGAAATGGACCCGTCGAAAGTAAATGTAAACGGCGGTGCGGTCGCACTCGGCCATCCGCTCGGATGCACCGGAGCGAAATTGACCGCGACCTTATTACAAGAGCTGAAGCGTCGAAACGCACGTTACGGTATGGTCACAATGTGCGTCGGCGGCGGAATGGGAGCCGCTGGGATCTTCGAACGGATCGACTAAATAGAGGCGACGGATATGTTGACAAATGCCAAACCGGTAATTCTCATCCCGACGGTTAAAAAGGACGAGGCAAAGAAATTCTACGAGATCACGCTCGGACTTACCTTCAAATCCGATGATGGATTTGCGCTGGTTTTTGATACGGGTGGCATTATGTTTAGAGTGACGCCGGTCAAAGAGTTTACGCCGCACGAGTTCTCGGTTCTTGGATGGGAAGTCGATGACATCGTCGGATCCGCTACGGAATTTACTTCGCGGGGAGTCAAATTCGAGATATACGACTTTCCCTGGATGACGCAGGACGAGCAAGGCATCTGGGCAGCCCCCGACGGGACTAAAGTCGCCTGGTTTAAGGACCCTGATGGAAATCTGCTGTCGATCTCACAGCACGCTAAATAGTTTCGAAAAGAGGAGCAATGAAAAATGGAAGCACAAATGGAAAAAGAATATGTAAAAGGCGGCGAGTTTTTGATCGCTGATTCGAGCGTCGCTGAGACGTTTACGCCGGAAGATTTTACCGACGAGCACCGCATGATCGGTGAGACCTGTCGCGAGTACATTGACAACGAGGTCGCGCCGCAATTGCCCGCCCTCGAGAGTCACGCATGGGAGGTCGCTCGCGATCTGCTAAAAAAGGCCGGCGAATTGGGCCTGCTTGGCGCGACAATTCCTGAAGAATACGGCGGTCTCGGCCTCGATCAGGTTTCGGGCTGTATCATCGCCGAGATGGTCGGGCGGGGAAGTGGTTTTGGTTCGACCTACGGCGCCCAGACTTCGATCGGGCTGCTTCCAATACTCTATTGGGGTTCTGAGGAGCTTAAGAAAGAATGGATACCGAAGATCATTTCAGGCGAGGCCGTTTCGGCGTATTGCCTGACCGAGTCGAGCTCGGGCTCCGACGCTCTCGGTGCAAAATGTGTCGCAAAGCTTAGCGACGACGGCCAGCATTACATCCTAAACGGCGAAAAGATGTGGATCACAAACGGCGGATTTGCCGATGTGTTTCTTGTCTTTGCCAAGGTCGACGGCGAGAAAGAGAAGTTCTCCTGCTTTCTCGTTCCGCGCTCGGAAAACTGTCGTCCCGGCGGCGAGGAGCACAAGCTCGGTATTAAATCGTCGTCGACGACGGCCGTCATTCTGTCCGATTGCAAGATACCGGTCGGCAATCTGATCGGCAATGTCGGCGACGGGGCAAAGATCGCATTTAACGTGCTCAACGTGGGCCGCTTTAAGCTCGGTGCGTCGGTCACGGGCGGTGCAAAATTGGCGATTCATGAGGCCGTACGGTACGCGAACGAACGCCATCAGTTTAATAAGCCGATCTCGTCATTCGGTGCCATAAAGCATAAACTCGCCGAGATGGCGATCCGCACTTGGGTTTCCGAGTCGATTACCTACCGCACCGTCGGTATGATCGATCACCTGATCGGCGACGGAGCCGACAGCGCGACAAAACTGCAATCGATTGAGGAATACGCGGTCGAATCGTCGATCAACAAGGTCGCTTGCAGCGAGTCGCTTGATTATGTTGTCGATGAAATGGTGCAGATTTACGGCGGTTACGGCTATTCGGCAGATTATCCGGCCGAAAGAGCGTATCGCGATTCGCGTATCAACCGTATCTTTGAGGGCACGAACGAGATCAACCGAATGCTCATTCCCGGGCAGTTGATGAAACGGGCGATGAAGGGCAAGCTCGGTCTACTGCAGGCGGCAAAGGCTCTGCAGGACGAGATTCTCAATCCGCAGATGTCGTTTGACGAAGACTCGGGCATACTCGCTGCGGAAACAAAATTAGCGCAAAACGCAAAGAAGATAGCGCTTATGGTACTCGGAACTGCGGCTCAGAAATACATGACGGGCCTCGCCGATCAGCAAGAGGTTCTCATAAATTGCGCCGACATCATTATGGACGCATATCAGATGGAAACGGCGATCCTGCGTGCTAAAAAGATTGCCGAGAAGAACGGCGATGAGGCGGCCGGACGATATGTTGATATGGCTTCGGTTTATTGCAATGATGCTATCCAGCGAATCGACTCTGCTGCTAAGAATACCATCGCCGCGATTGCCGAGGGTGACGAGGGCCGCACTTTGCTGGTTGCTTTAAAACGGTTCACCAAGAACAATTCGCCCATCAATACGATCGCCGCTCGCCAGCGTATCGCGGAGACGATGATCCAGGCAAACACCTACGTTTTTTAGGCATCTGCAGTTTGTCTGATATCAAAAAGCCCCGCAAGCCATTAAGGCGAGCGGGGCTTTTGATCATTTTACTGATCCGCGATTAGATTAATAATTGCGGTAAGTACGTCTGACGACGGTTCGGCGAGTGTAATTCTTCGGGCGTTGTTTATGCGTAAACAGTGCTCCGCCGCCGGCACCTGCTAAACCGCCTATTACCAAGCCTTTCTTACCGCCGACTAAACCGCCAACGAGCATTCCGACACCCGTTCCGATACCGACGTTGAACGCCCTACGGTGACGCCGATAGACATTTGGTCGCTTATAGGTCGTATAGGTCCGTGTACGACTGTTGTAGTATCGTGTTTGTCCGATTGCTGTCGTCGATGCCACAGGCACCATAATTCCCAACATTGTGACCATCAATAATGACGTAAAGTATTTTTTTAACATATAAAATCTCCCCTTAGATTGATCTAAAACCCTCCACTGTCGGTTTAGACCGTTTTGTTTTTGCACTATACTACCCAGCAACCACTGTGCCATAAAACAACAAGCCTTTATTCGATAACAACTTACATACTCCGAGGTGATGATTGTAATCCATTTTCCACACGAAATCGGCCATTAATCAACGGTATGGTTGGTCAGACGGCCGGATCAACCCTGCAGAGTTAACATTATGTAGAACTTATATCAGGCAGTTCTTATCAGCCGGTTGCGTGACTTTTTATGATCCATTTTCTCTGTGTTAAACTCAGCTTTCAGGATTCTCCGATTCATGCTTAAAAATCCGATCCCAGAACTTTCGCTTTTTTACGATCTTGAGTGGGTACCTGATGCCGCGGGAGGCAAACGCCTCTTCGACCTTCCGGACGAGACAACCGAGCTTGAGGCAATGCAGGTATTGTGGGAACACTCGCCGCAATATAAAGAAGTTGAAAATCCTCGACCATTCTTGAAATACATGTTTTCACGGGTCGTGTCGATTGCGTTTTTGTCTCGAAAATCACACTTTAACCGTGACCGCGAACGCGTAACCGAATTTTCGCTCAACTCGTTGCCCAAGTTGCCGCTCGAATCTGACAGTGTGGACGAGGCGGCGATAATCGAACGGTTTCTTTATATTGTTGGGGACCGCCGGCCTCAACTTGTCGGCTATAATTCGGCCGAGTCGGATCTGCAGGTTTTGATCCAGCGTGGCATCATAAACGAGGTCACGGCACCGGCCTTTAATCAGCGGCCAAACAAGCCGTGGGAAGGCCCAGACTACTTTGACGCCCGCAATAGCGAGGCCCATTTGGATCTCATCAAACGGTTCTCGGGCGGGGCGATGATGCCCAAGCTCGACGAACTGGCGAAACTCTGTGGATTTCCGGGTAAGATAGATGTCAAAGGCGACCAGGTCACCGACCTGTGGCTCGGCGGAGATCTGACAAAGATCGTCGAGTACAACCAGATCGACACGCTTAATACCTATCTCGTATGGCTACGTGTAGTATATTTTGCCGGACAGATAAGCGAAGAAGATTACATTAGCGAACAGGAACAATTTCGCGAGTTTCTCGAAAGCGAAATGGAAAAACCGGAGAAAGCGTTTCTCGCGGACTTTTTAGAGAAATGGCCGCTGTAGATATGCAATTCGGCAAAATATACCACGAAAACTGTATCGACACGTTAGATCGAATGCCCGATGATCTCATTGATATGACGATCACGAGCCCGCCATACGATGATCTGCGCGATTACAACGGTTACCACTTTCCGGTCGAACAGATCGCGGCGATGCTTTATCAAAAGACAAAACCGGGCGGCGTGGTGATCTGGGTCGTTGGAGACAGAACATTGAACGGCGACGAAACGTTGACGAGCTTTCGGCACGCGATCACGTTTCAGGAGGCTGGATTCAAGGTTCATGACACGATGATCTACGCCAAAAACAATCCGATACCGAGTGATTGCGGTAAACGATATCGGCAGTGTTTCGAGTATATGTTCTGTTTCAGTAAGGGCCAGCCGACGACTTTTAATCCGATCACACAGCCGATTCGACAGGAGAAAGCGTTCAAGTCGTTTCGCATTACAAAGGTCGGACGCAACGATCTTGCTCACGACCACGTCGCGCCGAAAGAGCGTAAGGTCAACAATATCTTTTTTTACAACGTTGGCACATCGTCGTCGAAGGATAAGATCGCGTTTAAGCACCCGGCGATATTTCCCGAGAAACTCGTCGAGGATCAAATCCTAACCTGGACTGATCCGGGCGATCTGGTTTATGACTGTTTTATGGGAAGCGGCACGACCGCGAAAGTTGCGCAACTTCTGGAGCGGCAATGGTTAGGTTCGGAAATTTCTGAGGAATATGTGAGGATCGCCGAGGAGCGTCTTTCGCAGCAGTCAGGCACAAAGAATTTGTCAGCCGCAAAATGACAACCTTCCGTCCGCTATTTACGTCTATTAATCAGTCACCGACGAGCCATTATTTAATTTAACGAAATCGTTGTACAAATTTATGAAAAAGGTATTATTTATTGCTTTTGCGTCATGCCTTCAGGCGGGAATGATCTACGCACAGCCGCGGCCCGTTGACCGGACGCCAACGGTTACGAACACTCCTGATTCATATGCCGCGCGTTACGAAGGCGGCATTTTTGGGGCGAGCGGCAAGGAAAAAGGCACGCTCAAATTTGATGACGCTAATTCGCGTCTTGTATTTAACCGCCAAGACGGGCGAGAGATGTTTTCGATCCCGTACGACTCGCTGATCGTGATCTATCCTGACTCAAAGGAAAGCGTACCTCAGTCGGGCAAGGTGATCAGCCACATTCCGCTGCCGGGTGCTGGTTTGGCGAGCCTGATGAATAAAAGCACGAAATACGCCAATATGACTTTCGACGATCCGGATATCGAGGCTAAGGGTACCGCGAGTTTCAGGTTCGATAACAAGGACAATCTTCTGAAGTTTATTGACAAACTTGGAGCCAAAGCGAAGATGAAGCAGCGAGGCGACGCCTATTACCGGCCAAAGCCGTCGCCGGTATTTTAGAGTCAGTTGAGGTCGCCAAAACGGTGCTGAAGTATCGCCGTGATAGCGATAGACGCGGTTTCGGCGCGCAAGATGCGGCCGCCGAGCGTCACGATATTAATGCCGTTTGATCTGGCCGCTTCCAATTCAGAATCGTCCCAACCGCCCTTCGGTCCGAACAAGGCGGTTATTTTTTTGTCGGCTTTTAGATCCGAAAATGAGCCGCCGTCTCTCTCTGAAAACAATACCGTATTGCTACTCTCCGTGCTCAAAATGAATTTATCGAATTTGGCGGGTTCGGCGATCTCCATGATCCGCGCCCGGCCAGATTGTTTTGTGGCCTCGAGAGCAATACGTTGCCAGCGTTCCATGCGCTTTGCGGCATCTCTAAGCTGGACGTCACAGCGAATCGTATGAAGCGGGACGAGGGTTGAGACGCCCAATTCGACAGCTTTCTGAATGATCAGATCATGCTTTTCACCATTTAGAACCGTCGAAGCGACCGTGATCTCAAGCATTGATTCCGGCGACGCGGGTATCGTCTTTTCGATAACGGCGAGATCCGCGCTCTTCTTGTTAATTGTGACGATCGAACATCGATATTCACCGCCGCAGCCATCAAAGACAGACACTTCGTCGGCTACTCGCAGCCGCAAAACATCACGCAGGTGCCTTGTTTCGTCAGCATTTAACGAAACAGTTTCGCCGGGAGATTTTATAGAAGGATCATAAAAGCGTCGCATTTTGAGTGTTTAGGGCTTTCGAATTTGTCCGAATGTATCAAGGAATTCGGACGACTGTTGCCGCAGGGCGACCCAGTTATCGAAGACGTCGGGTGATTGCAGCCATATGGTAAACCACTCCGCGATCTCAGCGTTTAGCTTTCGCGTCACCGCATCGACATTTGTTCGCTCAGATATCTCCGTCGCGATCTTCTTACCGCGAAGTGCAGTCTCGCGAACAAGCCGAATGCCTTCTCGGTCATTATCAGTCTGGTATTTTCGCCGCAGGTTTTCAAGACTTTTTATCGACTTCGCCGTGCTGCTTAGATTGTCCATCTGCAGCACATTTCGCAAAGCGGCATCGTACGGCCGGTCGGATGCACGCTCAACATACAGCTCCATTATCTCGGAATGACGAAGTTCGGCCCCTTCATCCGCGAGCAGACGAGCGACAATCATGGGCGAATCGACAGCCGATTTGCCGTATTGGTCGGCTACGACCGTTTCGATCGATTCGATTTCGGACGCTCCGACATTCTCACAATCGAGCTTTTCCCAAACCTCGATGATCAGATCGTTTTTTGTGCGTGCGAGCCACATGGAATAGTTATCACGATTCAGACTCGGCGAAACGCCTGCTCACAGTCTTGCGCCGCGGCCGATTGAATTTATCAGAACCGTGGATGAATGATCTTTTGGGTCCCCGACAATGGCGACAGTACCGCCGCATTCGCGAACAACGTCTCGCTCTGGCACAGTCTCGGTCGTATAGTCAGTTCCTTTTGCATGGAAATCGGGACGAATCGCTCGAATCAAGTCCTCGACCGTCGGCTCATCAAATATTGTGACAAGATCGACACAACGCACTGCAGACACAACCTCAGCTCGTTCATTTTCCGGCATAAAAGGTCGACCTTCGCCTTTGAGCATCCGCGCCTGCCTGTCTGAATTTATACCGACCACCAGGATATCGCCGAGGGCTTTTGCTCCAGAAAGATAACGGACATGCCCGACATGAAATAGGTCGAAACAGCCATTGGCAAGGACGATCTTTGCTCCGGCCGCTCTGTGACGCGCAACCTCGCGGATGAGCGTCGAGCGATCGATTATTGGAGCAAGATTGTCGGACATAGGTGGTCTATTCAGCGTGTTTTGAAACAAACGAGATTGGTGAATTTTTCAGTGACTCGATCAACTCGTCCGGGGAGACGCAGGCCGTTCCTTTCTTCATAACGACAATGCCGCCGGCGTGATTTGCAATATCCGCTGCGTCAGCGAAGGCGAGTCCCGACGCCAGTCCCAAGGCATATGCAGCAATTACCGTGTCACCCGCGCCTGTGACGTCCACGGGCTCTGTTGAGCCAATAGCACTGATATTTAGCGGCGGCCGGTCCCTCTCAAAAAGCAACATTCCCTGATTGCCGTTTGTTACCAGCAGCACCTCATAACCCTGTTTTTCTCGTAGCCGCGAACAATCATCAGCACTAAAATTCTTACCGAGGATATGTTCGACCTCTTCACGATTGGGCGTGGCGGTTGTGGCGTCGGTCAGCTCAGTAAGCCTGAACCGCGAATCCACTACCAACGGTATGCCGCGTCTGCGTGAGATGGCACGTGCATCATCGACGATCTCGGGAAATACAACACCATAATTGTAGTCCGAAATTATTATCGCATCGGCAAAATCAGCCGTGTCGGCAAGATTTCGCCTCAAAGACTCCTTTGAGATCGCGGAGATGGCTGTAGAATTTTCGTAATCGATCCTTATCACTTGCTGCCTAGCCGCATAATGCTGGCCCGCGAGGACGCGCACCTTGGTGGTAGTTGAAAATTCCGCGTCGGAAACAACTCGGCCGCAATCGACCCCGAGTTCCGAAAGGTTGTCGATGAGAAGTTCGCCGTTGGGGTCTTGGCCGGTTACACCGATTAAAATCGGTTTACCACCAAGCGACGCCACATTGACGGCCGCGTTAGCCGCGGCACCCGGCAGCGTCTCGGTAGCATCGTGTCGAAGGATGAAAACGGGCGCCTCGCGCGACACACGCGAGATCGTGCCATTTAAAAACTGATCCGCTACGAGATCGCCAATAATGACAACAGACTTTTGTGGAAATACCGTGTTGATCGTTTTGTTCAGGTCAGTCATCGCAATAATGAAAAACTACTACAAACCTGCTCGATAAACAAAAATGGTTGAAGACTGTAAGCCCTCAACCATTTCCATTTTTCAATGATTACGCGAAATTAATGGGTATCGTAACTTGCGACAGGATAATCGTCTGAGGATCCCCATGACGTGGCTTGAATGACACCGTCGGTGCTACGTAATATCCAGAACTGGCCAGTGGTGTTGCGCCAAATCGAAATATCCGTCTTGCCGTCGCCATCATAATCATTTTGTGTATTCAGATCCGTACCGGTAGTACCAAATGAAACCGCGATCAGACCGCCATCAGTACTTTTTTGTATATACCAGACAAGGCTGGATGTTGCCGTCGTGCCCTCCCGAACCACCGCGACGTCGGTTTTTCCGTCTCCGTCATAATCGCCGGGTACAACAAGATCGTTACCCAACCCCCAATTTGTGACGAGCAAGCCCGCTGTGCTCCTTTGCACGTAAAACGTGGACTGGCTGGCTAAAGTCGCACCGGGCCGTTGTACCGCAAGATCGAATTTACCGTCACCGTCATAATCGCCAGGCGCCGAATAATCAGTGGATAAACCAAATGGCGCAGCCTGAAAACTGCCATTAAGACTACTCAATACGTACCAAATCATAGTACCACCGGTTCGGCGGACAACTGCCAAATCCGTTTTGCCATCACCGTCGTAGTCTCGACCAACCGGTTCATCCCCCGATGAGCCCCAAGAAGTTGCTACAAAGGTCCCGTTTGAGCTGTTGAACCGGTACCATGCTCCAGTTGCGTCACGCCAAACCGAGATATCACCTTTTCCGTCGCCATCGAAATCACCCGGCGCCATAATATCTTCGCTCGCAAGTCCGAATTGAGTAAAAGTGAAGCCGCCGCCGCTCTTGGCGATATACCAGACATTATTGCTGGGGCGAAATACTGTAAAATCCGCCTTATTATCGGCGTCGGTATCCATCGCTATGCGCAATTTGGCCTGCGAGAAGGCCGAGGCCGACAAAAATAACGTAAACAGAGCAATTAGGGCTATATTCCCTCTCAGCGCCAATACATTTTTCATAAAAATTTTCCTTTGAACAAAATACTACCCGAAGTTTGGCGAACTATCGCCCCCATATGCACGAACCTAAAATATATCATCCATTCGACATTGATGGCAACAATAAAGTGTCCGCCCTGGAATGTGTCGAAATTTCAAGCAAAACCAATCTCCTGAACCAATCTGATTAAACCGTTAGACGCATTGACCTCGAAAAAAGTTGGAAAATCAGGGATCTTTTCCTATCCACTTCGAGACTGCCGGATCGTAAACGTCTGGCCCCCAATGCTGATCGTACCCGTTCGCGTAATAGTCGGATTTACGGTTACGCGAAATGTGATCGTGCCATTTCCGCTCAACTGGCCCGCACTCAATACCTTGATCCAGTTCGTGTTGCTTTTGACAAAATAATCGCAATTCTGACCCGGCGTCAGGTTGACACTAAAAACGCCGCCTTTTGTCGGCACCGTCATTGCCGTGGGGAAGGTGCAAACGGTCTGATTTCTCAACGCTCTATCCACATTCAACCGCCCGCCGGTCTTGTTGAATCCGCTAAACGCTGCAATCTGATCTACGGTGTTCATCAAAGTCGCCTTTAACGACGCTACGGACAACGCCGGATTCAAGGAAGTGAGCAGAGCTGCGGCTCCCGCGGCGTGAGGCGTTGCCATCGACGTGCCGCTTGATGGTCCATAGCTTGAATTCGAGATCCATGTCGTACTTTGAATGTTCGTCGCCGGGGCCGCCAAATCGACAGTGGTTGCGCCATAGTTGAAAATACGCGCGTCGGTTTCAGTGCTTCCGCCGACTGACATAATGCTCGGGCTTGTATAAGTTGCCGGGTAGAAGGGTGTGGTGTCGTTATTCATCCCACTGTTCCCCGCTGCGAACACATTTAACACGCCGGCGTCGCCAAGTGCGTCAATCGCGTCTTTGGTCGCCTGATCGTACCCACAGGCTTCGTCGCATCCGCCGTACGAATTGTTAGTAACACGGATATTTATTCCGCGCACTTTCATCATTCTTACGTAATTATAGGCGTTTACCAACATCGACGACGTAGTGCCGTTTCCGGTCGCATTATAGATCTTGATCGGAATTATTTTGACGGACCAATTAACCCCCGTTACACCGAGCAAGTTGTTTCCGACCGCTCCGATCGTGCCGGCAGTATGCGTGCCGTGTCCGTGCTGATCCGCCGGACTTGCGATGTTAAAGAAAAAATCCCAACCGTTCACGTCGTCAATAAAGCCATTTCCGTCATCGTCTATACTATTTCCGGCAATCTCGCCCGGATTGATCCAAAGATTCGCCACCAGATCCTCGTGGGTAAGCCGCATTCCGGTGTCAATATCCGCAACGACGACAGACGAACTCCCGGCACTTAAATCCCACGCGGCCGGCGCGGAGATCTTGGTTAAGCCATACATTCCCGGAGGGTTAACAAATTGTGGGTCGTTTGGTGTCAAAAGCAAGTGATAGTAAAAGTTTGGCTGTGCGTGCTCAACGCCGTCCAGATCGTTGTATTGAGCGATCGCCTGGTCAACGTTGGTCCCTTCGGGCAGTCTTACTCGCTGCCAGCCGAGGTCTTCAAACGTTTCGAGGACCGATGCACCAAGTTGTTGATTCGCGTCGCGTGCAGCCTTTGATGCAGTGCCGCCTGCAAATTTGACCAGCAACTCACCTTTAACATAAGGGTCTGCATTTGTTTTTTGGCCACTGATCGAACCGGTCAACGTGCCAAGAGCCAAGAAGACTGCGAAAAAAACCAAAAGTGATGACGAAGATCTACGCCTCATAAGACACAGTGTAAGAAATATCTAAAAAGAGACAAATTCCGCGGAATGAAATGGGGCGGCTAGTGGGGCTCGAACCCACGACCTCCTGAACCACAATCAGGCGTTCTAACCAACTGAACTATAGCCGCCATCTCCGATCTCAGATTTCGGACCGCGGAACCGACGGACATTCTTCCAATCCGCAATCCGCAATCCAAAATCCGCAATCAAACTTTACCCCCGGCACGGCTCGAACGTGCGACCTACGGCTTAGAAGGCCGTCGCTCTATCCAACTGAGCTACGGGAGCATACAAAGAGCAATTAATGATGTTATCGATTTGCTGGTTTCAAGTCAAATTTTTTGCGGCTGAGGCACGCCTTTCATTGATCTTTCCAAGCATCTGCTCGAATACCTCGGTTAGGTCGAGTTCGCTCGTATCGATCACCACAGCGTCCCCCGCAATCGTAAGTGGTGAATCCTCACGCGAGACATCGCGTTCGTCGCGTTCGTTGATCTCGGCCAGAGTTTGCTCGTAGGTGCTTATCCGCCCTTTTGATTGATCCTCAGTGTGACGACGACGGGCACGTGCCTCAGGTTTTGCGGTGAGGAAGAATTTGATGTCGGCGTTGGGGAAAACGACGCTGCCGATGTCGCGGCCCTCGAGAACGCAGCCGTTGGGAGCAGATTCACCTATAATTCGTTGATGTTCGACCATTATCCGGCGAACCTCGGAGATCGTCGATACGACCGAGGCGGCCTGAGCAGCATCGAGTGTGCGAATATCAACAGACACATCTTCGCCATCGAGCATCACCTTCATCGCGTCCGGTTCGCCCACAAGGTCTATATCGGCAGTTTCCGCAATATCCGCTATCCGATCGATGTCTCGATACGGTACGCCGGCACGCGTCACTGCGAGAGCGACCGCCCGATACATTGCGCCCGTGTCGAGATATAAAAGGTTAAGTTTTTTGGCGAGCATCTTTCCCAAAGTGGATTTGCCCGCTCCGCTTGGGCCGTCAATGGCGATTATCATACAAAGTGTAAAGGCCTAAATGCGAAAAAGTGAAAAAGTTTTGAACAGTGATCGAAGCTTTTTCACTTTTAAACTATTTCACCTTTCATCTTTTTGGGTAGTTTATCAAAAACGAGTTGGTATGACTTGCCGATGAGTGATTTTAGTTCGCCCTGCGTGACAGCGTCGAGGTTTGCGATTCGCACCCATTTATAACGGCCAACGTAAGCCGCCGGGTCGATGCCTTCAAGCTCGATCAGCTCGTTAAATTTATCGGGCGTGCACTTGAGCGATATTCCACCTTCGATCGAATCGGCTCCGTTGACGCAAAACATCTTCGCTCCGACGCAAAAGCAAAGATCGGCACCCCATTTGATATCCTCGGTCGCGCCTGGAAACGAGAGACAATATTTTCGGAGTTGTTCGATGTTCATTAACAACGAGGATCATTGCCCTTCTTTTTTCTTCTTTTCAGTGGTTTTTGGTGCTTCACGTCCGGGACGGAGTTTTTCGATGATATCTTTTGCAAACTTGCCGGACGCAATATTTCCGTCCCACGCCGTTACTTTACCTGAGGTGAGCAGAATATTAGTCCGACGATCAGTCATGGAATATCGGTAGTTCCACGTGAACAAATCATGCTCAACATTAATATCGATGTCCGCGAGTTTACGATCCTTAACTATTATGAGTTTCCACTTAGCAAATTCCGGTCTTTTCATCAGGGCGTTTTCCATCATTTGATCATTGATCAGATCGGAATATGAGTATATGTAGAAAAACTTGGCGTCTTTAAGAATTGACTTAGGATCTGCATTCATCAACTCGCTGGTGCTGGGCGGACGCGTCGCTTGCGGCAGCTCTAAACCTGTGCCACGTCCAAATGAACTAAGAACCTGCGAAGAATTTCCCAATCCGCTTACGCTGGACAATGGAATAGCAAAATTTAGATTTTGTCCTGTCGTTAGCGATGAAACGATCAAACCGATCGCGCCGCCATTTTCGTCTGTCAAAAGTCCGCCGCTCGAGCCTGCCGACACTGGAGCGGAGAATTGAATAACCTTAAATCCACGCCCTGCATTTGGGATCTCATCAGCGATTCGGACCGCGCTTAGCAGGCCATTGGCGACCGTCCATGTCAACGATTGCGGATTCGAAATCACAAACACTTTTTGTCCGACAGAAAGCTCGTTTGATGAGATACTAACGGCTGATAAGTTAGAGCCTGAGATCCGTATCGCCGCTACGTCTCGCCTCTCGTCAAAGCCAAGGAAATCAACTTTGTCAAAAATTTCTCCACTTTTAAGTCTGATTTGCACCTGGTTGGCATCCTTTATCACGTGATATGCAGTAAGAATCACTCCATCGCTGCGAATAATGACCCCTGAACCTAGTTTATCCAAACTGCCCGAACCAGTGCCGGTAAGCACTGTAACGACTGAATTCATTGAGTTTTCTATAGGTTTTTCAGCAGCCGACTGCTGGGCAGTCGTCGAAGGAATCGCTGCCGACAAAGCAAAAAACACTGCGACTGAATAAATGTAATTGACTAGCGTCTTCATAGGTTTTCTCCTCAATGGGGTTGCATATTCTGATGCGCTATCCGTGTAAAAAGGTGGTAAGTTTGAATCAATAATTCAATGATACAAGTATTTGTTAAATACGTGCAAAACAATTTCGAGTTGGATCATCACCAAAAACATCGTCGCCAACCTCGGCCGCGGCCATCGCCGCGCGCATGGCATCGCGGGGTTTTGTAACAGTATCGCTTCGTAGATCAATCATGTCCTAAGTTTCCTAAGATACGTCAACTTTTTTGTTGAAACAAATTGATTGACCTGCGACGTAAAAAACACTACATTCGTAAAAAACCACAACTCAGGAGGAGTTAGAGGAGTTAATTATGTCTGACGTTAATGCCATACCCGACGGTTATGAGGGCATCACACCGTACCTGATCTGCAGAAACGCAGAGGCGGCGATCGACTTTTACGAGCGTGCTTTCGGTGCGGTCGAATTGTATCGCATCGGTGCGCCCGGAATGATCGGCCACGCCGAGATGAAGCTCGGCAACACGCCATTTATGCTCGCGGACGAATTCCCGCCTATGGCTCAGAGTCCGCAAACGATCGGTGGCTCCGGCGTAAGTATGTATGTTTACGTCGAGGATGTGGACGCTTTCACCGAAAAGGCGATAGCCGAGGGCCTCGAAGTCCTAAAACCTGTCGCGGATCAGTTTTACGGCGACCGCACCGGTCACGTTAAAGATCCGTTCGGACATCTCTGGGCTTTTGGAACACACAAAGAAGATCTTACGCGCGACGAACTGAACGAACGCGCGAAAGCAGCGCACGGAGGTTGATTTTAGATGATCGAAAGCTCGACGCTGAAATTTCTCAAGGATCTGGCAAAGAATAATAACCGTGATTGGTTTCAGGCGAACAAAAAAGCGTTCGACGTCGCGCAAGATAACATGACTGCGTTCGCCGGCTATCTGATCGGCGAGATCGGTAGGTTTGACAGCGCCGTTGCCGGACTTGATCCAAAAGCGTGCGTCTTTCGCATCTACCGCGACGTTCGGTTTTCAAAGGACAAAAGTCCGTACAAGGTAAATCTGGGTGCCTATATCGCACCAGGCGGCCGAAAGTCGATGCTGCCCGGCTACTATTTTCACCTCCAGCCCGGTGCGAGCTTTATCGCCGGCGGCAAGCATCTGCCTGACGGCGGCGAGTGTCTGAAAATACGCAACGCAATCGCAAAGAACACGGCCGAGTTCTTAAAGATCGTCGAGAAAAAAAGTTTTCGCGATGCGTTTGACTCTCTCGGCGGTGATAAGCTCAAGTCTGCGCCGAAAGGTTTCGATCCCGAGCACAAAGCCATCGAATATCTCAAACTCAAAGAGTTCATGGCATGGACCGAACTTAAGAACGATAAGGCCTTACTCGATCCGGCCTTTCCAAAACAGCTCGTCAAACTCACTCGAGAGATGTATCCGCTCGTCGCATTTTTGCGAAAGGTTTTACGATAGCTCTTCAATTTTATCTACGCGCTTTGCGTGACGGCCGCCTTCGAAGTCCGCAGCGAACCACGCGCGGACGATCTTTTCTATCTCCTCGGGCGGTGTGAATCGCGCAGCGAGCGATAGGACGTTGGCATTGTTGTGTGTCCGCGCAAGGCGGGCGATCTCCTCGTTCCACGCAACGGCTGCCCGCACACCGTGAACTTTATTCGCCGAGATCGCCATTCCCGTGCCCGAGCCGCAGAAGAGCATTCCCTGATCCACGTCGCCGCGCGCCACGGCCACGCCGACTTTGTGAGCAAAATCGGGATAATCGACCGAGTCCGGCGAATTCGTGCCCATGTCGGTGTATTCGACACCGAGTTCGTCGAGCGTCTTCTTGATCTTTTCTTTTTCTTCAAAACCGGCGTGATCGGCGGCGAGTGCGATTTTCATGAGTTTATTTTAACGCCTGCCCACGAGATGCAGAAGCCCGCGCGTGAGCAAGGGCGCAAGAGAACCGTAGAACTAATTCGATTCTCGAGGGTTGAACGCGTAATTTTGAGTTGAGTGTATCGCCCTTGCTCACGTGCGGGCTTCTGCAACTTTTTTGCCGGGACAACGAATTTTTAGTGCAATTACTCAAATGACAAACGTTCAGACAAAAAAAGAGGAGAGATTTATGAGAATCAACTATTTATTGACAGCTGCAGCGGTTTTTGTTTTTTCAGTGACTGGATTCGCTGCGACGCGAACGGTCGAAGAGCTGAGCACAAAGGCTGCGTCGGAAGATTATTCGTCGGCGATGACTGCGATCCGCGAGCTGCGCACAATGGGGCCGGTTGGTCTCGATGCGCTTTTTGTAAAATATGCGGCTGAGATCGATGAATTCGGCAGAACCGGCGAAGCGGACGATGACTGGAAGCGCATCGCAAACGCGCTCGACACCGTCGCGATGCAAAAGGACGCCTACGCCTCGCACCTTTACTGGTACACAAATCTCGACGAAGCAAAACGCGTTGCAAAGCAGAAGAACAAGCCGATCTTGACGCTGCGTCTGCTCGGAAATCTGAACGAAGAATTTTCTTGCGCGAACAGCCGCCTGTTCCGCGCCGTGCTATATCCAAACTCGGAGATCTCAAAATACCTTCGCGACAATTACATCTTGCATTGGCAGTCGGTACGCCCCGCGCCGCGGATCACGATCGACTTTGGCGACGGCCGCAAAATCGAACGCACGATCACCGGCAACAGCATTCACTATATCCTCGACAAAGACGGCGACATCATAGATGCGATTCCCGGACTCTACAGTCCGCTCGGGTTTATGAAATATCTAACGCAAGGTGCCGAGATGAACCGAGCTCTCAGCAGTTTGCCCGACGAAAAGCATGAGCTCGCATTGATGAAATATCGCAAGGCATCGTACGATCAAGTAATCCAAAAACGCACCAAAGCCCTTGCGAGTGCGGGCGTAACGTTGAAAGAAGCAATTGTTGAGCCGCCCACATCGTCGGGTCTGGTCGCGCGTCCGGAAACTCTCCGGTTGACAGCCTTTCCGAGCGCAATGCTGGCGGCCCCAGGAGCGACAGCGAAGATGGTTGTCGTCGACGAATACTCGATCCTGCGGGTGTATGACGACTTTGCAAAGTTCGAGCCGGCCGTGAATTTTGACGACTGGTTGAAACTCTCAAAACTCTATTCTCCGAACCTAAAGATCGACAGTAACAGCGTCGCTTTCATTCGCCGTCAAAACGCGAAGACCGGTTTGAGCGAAGACGAATTCAAGGCGATGTTTGCAAAACTTGATCAATTCGTCGCTCTCGACACGACGCGAAACGACTTTTTGTTTCACACAAAACTCTACGAATGGCTCAATCGCAATCGCGGCAGTGAGAATCTCGAGAATTTCAACGCGCGGGTCTATGACGTCATTTTCAAAACGCCGAACTACGACAAATGGCTCGGGCTGTATTCGTCAGACGTTTACACGGCTCTCGATGGTAATGGGATAATTAAGTAACTCTTACATCTTATTTTGCTCTGCGTCTTTGCGACTTTGCGGGGAAATCTCTCCCGCTTAGCTACAAAGACGCAAAGTTCTTTGTAAAAAATTTGGTTGACTGCGTGAAAGAACATATAATCAACGCGTCACCAATGTTTAGGTTTACTGCCAAAACTTTTCTTTTCTTTTTAGTGTCTTTCGCGTGTTTCGCGGGCGTCGTTGCTGCGCAGGATTTTTTGCCCGAGCTTGTAAAGCGGATCAAACCGTCTGCCGTTGCGATCGAGACGTTTGATTCTAAAGGGAATACGATTGCGCGCGGCAGCGGATTTTTCATCGCCGCGGACCGCGTTATCACAAACCGCCACGTGATCGAGCGAGCGACGCGCGTCGAGATCCATCTACTCAACGGCAAAAAATATCAGGTACGCGGCGTTCTCGCGGTCGATGGCGAAGGCGATCTTGCTTTGCTCCAGGTTGATGTACCTTCCGGACTGGCTGTCCCGCTGCCGATAGTCCGGGCCGTGCCGCAAGAAGGCGAATCGATAGTCGTAGTAGGAAATCCCTACGGCCTCGAGGGTAGCGTTTCCAACGGCATCGTGTCAGCGGTTCGTGAAATATCGGGCTACGGCAAGATAATTCAGATCACTGCGTCGATCTCGCCCGGCTCGAGCGGTTCGCCGGTAGTAAACATGGCCGGGCAGGTCATCGGCGTCGCGACTCTGCAGGCGGCCGAAGGGCAGAATCTGAATTTCGCCGTGCCCGCCGAGCGCATTTCGCAGCTCAGGATAAACGACATTCAAACATTCTCGTCGCTCTCGGCCGAAACGCAAAAAAACAAGCGATCGTCAGCCGAGCGGCTTTACCTGCAGGGCCTCGCTCAACTATCGCGGGACGATTATGCTCGAGCGCTGCCGTATTTTGAAAGGGCGAGTGAAACTGATCCGAATTACGCGGAGGCGTGGTATCAGGCAGGGTATTGTTACGGCGTCCTCGGCCGTCACGCCGAAGCGTTAAAAGCCTCGCGTCAGGCTGCCAAACTCCGTCCTGATTGGGCGGCGACGTTTGTAAATATCGGAGCTTCAAGCTACGCATTGGGCCAGTACAAGGACGCCGTCGATGCTTACAAGCAGGCGATCCGGCTCGATGACGATAATGCAGAAATTCAATATTCACTCGGACTGACGTTCGGCAAAATGAATCGGATCGATGAGGAGATCCTCGCGTACCGCCGTGCGATCGCACTGAAACCGGACCACCCAAATTCGCTGGAAAGACTTGGTCTCGCCTTATTCAAACAGCGGCGCTTTGCGGATGCGGCAGTGGCATTTGACTCCCTAAGAGCTTACAAGCCGGACGCAAAAACTTACAATTATCTAGGCGAGAGTTATCTCGAATCGGGCAAGGCCGAGGAAAGTATCGAGGCCCTTAATAGTGCGCTCGGATACAACCCTAATTTTGAAAAAGCCCGCTATAATCTCGGCCGCGCATACATCAAACTGGGCAACCGCGACATGGCGCAGGTGCAGTATGAGATTCTTCGCAACGCACGCTCCGACTGGGCCGACCGGCTTTTTATTCTTCTAAATCCTTAAGGCTGATTTTGTTGTTCCACCACCAAAGCATTCAGAAAACTGTCTCGGATCGACTTGTCCAAAAATATTTTGGTGTGTGAGCTGCAGCCGAAAAAGGAAAGCGTCGGCGAGAAGATCGCTTTCACAAGTCCAAGCACACCATTTTTCGGTGCGGGATCATCAGTCAAAAGTGATCGGGCGGTTACGCGGCCATCGCCGTTTGCAAACATGGCGGCCTTGACCTCATCCTTCTTGAATTCCTTTCCCGCTGACGATTTAATGTCTTTCGCCTCGAACAGGGTTGCCCAGCGGCTCTTTTTTTGGTCAAAGATCAAAACCGCGGCGTCGAGAGTCGGTTCGCAATTTCCCCCGTAAGCATATAGCTGAATCGGCGAGGTCTTACTCGGCGCATCGAGCGCCTGGTGAAAGCGTTTTGCACGGTTAAGGGCAGACGCAAAATACGCCCGGACTTGGGCCGTCGTCGTGCGGGCGAGCAGGCGATCGTCGGCATTTGTGTTTTTAGGATCCGTGAGCACTTTTCGCTCCTTTTCGCTTAAGACCGATTTGTCACCGTCTCGCAATTTGGCAAGAAATTTGGGATCGTTGATCGCTCCCCAGCCGTATTTGGTCCACGTCGTTGGATCGTAAATGTCGACCTTTATGGGCTGTAGGTTTTCGTCGAGAAATCGAGCCGCCGACTGGTGCGGTATAAGCTGAAAGACCGACGGATTTGCCAACACGTCTTCGGGCCGCAGGTCATCGACAAACGGCAGATTTCGATCGGCGAGGATCGGGTAACCATTAAGCAAGGCATCGAACGAGCTGAAAGCCCCCTCGTTCGGCGTGCCAAACATCATTAGCTTGTTGATGTGAGCCGCGCCCGACCATGTCGGTACAGGCACAATGCCTTCGCGAGGCAGATCGGCGGTTCCGTACATCGCCGCATAACGCGCGAGGACCCCGCCCATTGAATGAGCGAGGATATCAAATTTCAGCTTCGGATTTCGCACCGCGCGTTTGACCGCGAGCATCTTTTGCATCAGCAAACGTGCCGATTCGACATTGTCACGCCTCCAGTCATAAGCAAAGACGTAAAACACGTCAGTTGCTTTCGGGTGTTTCCAGTCAGCCTCTGCATAGCCCCGTTCCTTTAAAGTGTCAATCAGCTTTTGGTAAACCTCGACGTCAGGCAGTACGGGCAGTTTTACTTCGCGAATAATATCACCGGGCCGCAATCCGTCGCGGTTACGTGAAAGCACTGGCGAGGTCATCGGCAGACGCAGATCGTCAATCTTGTCCCGTTTGATGCTAAACCACACCTTACCGCCAGTTTTGGAATTTATGATCTCTGATCCGGAAACACCGGGAATTATTATCACCGGATTCTTCCCCGTCGTTTGTGCCGATAGATTAAAAGCCACTACGAAAAGCGTTAAACAAATTGCAAATAATTCCCTTGATCTCTTCATATTCATTCTTATAAATCAGTCAGCGACTGCCTGCCGCGTACCGCACGACCTCAAAATTGCTTTTATAGGATAACTTATTCGGCACCTCGGTTGCTTGCTCAATAAGGCAACATTTTCGATAAAGGTCTGCATTGATTTGGTAACCGTTGTGCCAAAAGATAAAATCAACCCAACTGATATGGAACTTACGGTTGCTGTTACCGGTGCCTCGGGCACGATTTACGCACATCGGACGTTGCGGCTGCTTGCGGCAAGCGGCGTGGTCGAGACAATAAATCTCATAATGTCCGGAACTGCGGCGACGGTCGCTCTGGTCGAGACGGGCGTGAACCTTAAGGACCCGGACGCGGCGAAGGTCAACGGCTGGCTTGGCCTGCCTGCCGACTCTAAGATAATTCGTTTTTGGCGGCTGGATAATTTTGCGGCAAAGCCCTCGTCCGGATCTAATAAGCAGGCCGGAATGATAATCGTCCCTTGCTCGATGGGCACTCTTGGAGCGATCGCCTCCGGTGCCGGGACGAATCTCATCCATCGCGCCGCGGACGTTTGTCTAAAAGAGGGCAGAAAACTCGTGCTCGTGCCGCGCGAAACGCCATATAACGCGATCCATCTCGAAAACATGCTCAGGCTCACGCACGCGGGTGCCCGTATCCTGCCCGCGAGCCCGGGGTTTTATCACCGTCCAAAAACGATCGACGATCTAGTAGAGCATCTTTGTTATCGCATTTTGGATCAATTTGATATTCCGCATTCCAAAAAGTCACAGTGGACCGGTGACGAGGTGTCGGAACCGCCTGTGTAAGCGGGCGGCAAACAACCTAAGAAAATTGGCCACAGATAACGCGGATCCGAATTCTGCTTTTTATCTGGGTCAACTGTCTAGTCTGTGGCAAGTGTCTTTATGACTGACTCTGTCGAACGTTTTTCAAACCGCGTCGAAAATTACATCAAATACCGCCCTGATTATCCGCGTGAGATCATCGGATTCCTTGCAGAACACTGCGGGCTGACCAATGAATCAGTTGTCGCCGACGTCGGCTGCGGACCGGGGATTTCTTCAAAGATGTTTCTCGAGAACGGCAACCGTGTCATCGGCGTCGAACCTAACGAGGCGATGCGTGCCGCCGCGGAAAGCGTTTTGGCCGGCTTTGCCAATTTTGCCGCCGTTAACGGCACTTCCGACAAATCTACGCTGCCGGACGCTTCGGTTGATTTAGTTGTTGCGGCCCAGGCCTTTCACTGGTTTGACGCTGAAAAGACGCGTCCCGAATTCGAACGCATCCTCAGACCGGGCGGCTGGATTGTACTGATTTGGAACGAGCGACAGCTCGACACAACGCCTTTCCTCGTTGACTACGAGCAGCTTTTACTTCAATACGCAACTGACTATTCCAAAGTGCGCCATGAAAATGTCGATCAGTTAAAACTGGACGATTTCTTTCAAAAAGAATACGGCTCGGCGTCGTTTGGAAACCTGCAGATCTTTGATTTCGAAGGGTTAAAAGGGCGAATGCTCTCGTCATCGTATATGCCCGCAGAAACTGACGCGATCGCCAAAACGATGCTCTACGAACTGCGTGCCCTATTTGCTAAACACAACGAAAACGATAAAATAAGTGTTTTCTATGATACGAGGATCTATTACGCCTCGGTTTGAGGTATGTCAGTAAAAGCCAAAGAAATGCCCGATTTCCGCACGATTACGGTCGCCCATTCACCCGATTCGGACGACGCCTTTATGTTTTACGGCCTTGCGACCAACAAGCTCGAGACCGAAGGGTTGAAGTTTGAACACACGCTAAAGGATATCCAGTCTCTCAACGAGGATGCGAAGAAAGGCGTTTTTGACGTGACCGCGATTTCATTTCACGCTTATGCCTATGTCGCCGATAAATATGCTTTGCTTCCCCACGGTGCGAGCATTGGTGACAAATATGGGCCAATCGTTGTGTCCAAAGAGCCGCGAGATGCAAGTGAGATCGGTTCGATGAAGATTGCGGTTCCGGGCGAACTGACAAGCGGATATCTTGCTCTGCGAATTTTCAATTCGGATTTTCAACACGTTGTTGTCCCGTTTGACGAGATCATTGAATCGGTTCAAAAGGGCGAGGTCGACGCTGGACTCCTTATCCACGAGGGGCAACTTTTTTACAATCAGGTCGGCCTCAACAACGTGCTCGACCTCGGCGAATGGTGGCATGAAAAAACCGGACTTCCACTGCCGATGGGTGGCAATGTGATTCGGCGTGATCTGGGTAAGGATCTCATGCAGCAGGTTTCGAAACATCTCTACGACAGCATCGTTTATTCGATGGAAAACCGCGAAGACGCGCTTGCCTATGCGATGCAATTCGCCCGCGATATGCAGCCCGAGCTGGCTGATCGCTTTGTCGCAATGTGGGTCAACGACCTCACGCTCGACTACGGTGATCGTGGCCGCGAAGCCGTCAAACGCCTCCTTGCCGAAGGCCATAAGGCCGGCATCATCCCGCACAAGGTCAAGGTCGATTTTGTGGATTAACGGTCAGAATCTTGAGCCTCGGCTCGTTTGGTTTTTCGGTTTTAACCTTTCGCCTCAGACATCCTTTGCAGATCCAATATTCTTTACGAGCAATATCCAGTCGGTATAAATGGTCTTGAGGGCGTGGTCTTTTCCACTTCCGCTGCGAAATTGCCCGCGCCCTTCGGTTAGTAAATCTAGCGAATTTCGTCTTTGAATCTGAAAAATTGGGCGCTTGTCAGCCACGGCCACAAATTGATTTTTGGTATGAGGATTGCCTGAATAATATGTTGCCGAATAGATTTTTCAGTCAAATAGAAGAATAAGTTCAGTGTGAACTGTCCGAAAAGCCTTTCTTGGCTGTATTTATGTGCTGTTCGATCTTCTGCTTTCCAAATGGTGACGGCAAATCTGACATCGCCGGAGATCGCCCATCGACGGGGGTCTGGTATGTGAAGAACAGCTCCAGCTCGACAAACACACTTACTGCCATTGGGCTTTCGAGTGATATACCTACACCGGGCGATTTTGACGTCGATAAGAAAGCCGATTTCTTGGTGTTCCGCCCGTCGGAAGGTGCCTGGTACCGGCTAAACAGCTCTACGGGAGCGTCCCGTGCTTATCAATTTGGCAATACCGGCGACAAGCCAACACAGCGAGCTTATGGAAACTGAAATCCGCCGAAGCGATGATTCAAGGAAGGCTGCACCGGTAGTTGTTGGCCGCGTTGCGAAGTTCATCCTCGAAGGGTGCCGGCCAATTCCGCATTCATCACGCTTTCGTCTTTTAGGATCAATATTTTTTCGGAGAAAAGGGAGAACCCCAATGTTATTAAGATTTAAGTCAGTTGCAATCGTTACTTTTCTACTTATGGTTTCAGTCGGTGTGTTGTACTTTGTAAGCAATTCTGAAGCAGGGAGAATTGAGCATTGGATTACGGTAGATGAAAGGGAACTTTCCCATATTCAAAGTGTGCTTTCTGAAAATGGAGATCTGTCTTTGAATTATGTCGAGGTTCAGTTTGTCCGTTCCGGAATTGCGGTTTTGCGTTTGGACGAATGGCAGATGGGAAGTCTGTCGCGGGCAATGCATGACAACTTTCATAAATGCAGCGGGTTTATCGCTCATGAAAGCAAGGACGAGGCGGTAAAGTCGATCGATCAAATGGCCGAGGTCGATCCGAATCGACAATTCGTAAGCTACACGATCGATAATCAAACGAATGTGAGTCCGTTACTTGCGGAAGCCAAGGAAACCGAAAACCGTCAAGTGATAATTGATCTATCGGCGTTTCCTAATCGCCGCTATAACCAGCAAAGCGGGTTAGATTCTGCAAACTGGATAAAAAATAAATGGACGACCCTCGCCGCCGGACGAAGTGATGTGACCGTCGAATTTTACAATCACCTGAGCGGAACCTCGCCGCAGCCCTCGATCATAATGACGATTCAGGGAACAACCCTGCCTGACGAAATTGTTGTGCTCGGCGGTCACCAGGATTCAATAAACACAGGCGGAGCGACTCTTCCCGCACCCGGCGCCGATGACGACGCTTCCGGGATCGCATGTTTGACCGAAACTATAAGAGTCATGATGGTGAAAGGTTTTCGACCAAATCGAACAGTTAAGTTTATCGCATATGCGGCAGAGGAAGTGGGTCTTCGCGGGTCAAATGCAATTGCGACTGATTATCGGGCGCAGAATAAGAACGTCGTCGGGGTATTGCAGTTCGACATGACGAACTACAAAGGTATCCTCGGCAATGACATTGTCATTTTCCAAGACTTTACCAATGCGGCGCAAAACCAGTTTATTAGGGATTTGATCACAACCTACCAGCCGACCTTGGTGATTGGCACGTCGAGCTGCGGGTATGCGTGTTCGGATCACGCTTCGTGGCACAATAAGGGCTACCCCGCCTCATTACCTTTTGAATCAACAATTAGCGATGATAATAGCACAATACACACTTCCAATGACACAATTTCAATCAGCGGCAATAACGCCAACCACGCTTTGAAATTTTCCAAACTCGCGATTTCATTTGTCGGCGAACTTGCAAAAGGCGCGATAGTTAGCCGAAGAATTTCCCCATTCGATTTTGACGGCGACGGGAAGACGGATATTTCGATCTTCCGTCCGTCGGTCGGTGAGTGGTGGTATTCGAGAAGCAGTGATGGACAGGTACCGGCAGGGCAGTTT
>Ga0209797_10000057_pt1 | contig 48205 bp, 44 predicted proteins | sample DOMMetBare3Fresh_2_FD_187472 | JGI IMG/M metagenome (GOLD analysis project Ga0209797, IMG submission 187472) | Wetland sediment microbial communities from St. Louis River estuary, USA, under dissolved organic matter induced mercury methylation -... | ecosystem: Environmental > Aquatic >... | reverse complement strand
CCTTGTTGACCAGCACGCCGCCCTGGAACACCGACTCGAACAGGAACAGCGGGTCCTTGGGCAGGCCGATGTCGATCTTGTAGATGTCGCTGCCGAAGATCGTCTGCCCCGAGCCGTCCATGAAGTAGGCGATGCCCAGCGTGGCCATCAGCAGCGTGATGCCCTCCTGGTTCACGAGCCTGGACAGCACCAGGCGCTCGATCATCCAGGCTGCCACGACCATCAGCGCCATGGCAGCGACGAAGGCCAGCACGTTGGCGAGCAGCTTGCTGTCGAAGCCCAGCCAGTGGGGGAACCACTCCGAGAAGCGGGCCATCGCCAGCGCCGCCGACAGCACCATCGCGCCCTGCGCGAAGTTGAAGACGCCGCTGGCCTTGAAGATCAGCACGAAGCCGAGCGCCACCAGCGAATACAGCACGCCCGACATCAGGCCGCCGATCGTGGTTTCGATGAAGAAGCCCATGCCGTGCGGTCCTAGTGTGAGGTGCCCAGATACGCGCTGACCACGTCCGGGTTGGCGCGCACCTCGTCGGGCGTGCCGTCGCCGATCTTCTTGCCGTAGTCGAGCACGACCACGCGGTCGGAGATGTCCATCACGACGCTCATGTCGTGCTCGATCAACACAATGGTCGTGCCGTATTCGTCGTTCACGTCCAGGATGAAGCGGCACATGTCCTGCTTCTCCTCGACGTTCATCCCGGCCATCGGCTCGTCGAGCAGCAGCACGCTGGGCTCCATCGCCAGCGCGCGCCCGAGGTCGACGCGCTTCTGCAGGCCGTAAGGCAGGCGGCCCACCGGCGTCTTGCGGTAGGCCTGGATTTCCAGGAAGTCGATGATGCGTTCGACCGCCTCGCGCTGCTCGATCTCCTCGCGCTCCGCCGCACCCCAGCGGATGGCCTGTTGGAACAGGTTGGTCTTAGTGCGCAGGTTGCGCCCGGTCATGATGTTGTCGAGCACGCTCATGCCCTTGAACAGCGCCAGGCTCTGGAACGTGCGCGCCAGGCCCATCTCGGCCACCTGGCGAGAGTTCATGTTCGCGAAGGTCTTGCCGCGAAAGGTGATCGAACCCTGCTGCGGCGCGTAGACGCCGTTGATGCAGTTGAGCATCGAGCTCTTGCCCGCGCCGTTCGGCCCGATGATCGCGCGCACCTCGTGCTCGCGCACGTCGAAGCTGATGTCGGTGAGCGCCTTGACGCCTCCGAATGCGAGGCTGATGTTTTTGACTTCGAGGATCACCTCGCCGATGCGACGCGCCTTGGGCGAAGCGGCGACGCCAAGCGGCTCGGACATCGTGTTCATGCCGCCTGCCTCGCGGCCGGCAGCAGCGGCACGTCGACGATCCTCAGGGTGGCCGACACGCTGCCCGCTCGCCCGTCCTCGAACCTGACGGCCGTCTCGATGAACTGCTCGTCACGACCGCCGTACAGTGCATCGACGAGGATCTGGTACTTGTCGCCGATGTAGCCGCGCCGCACCTTGCGTGTGCGTGTGAGCTCACCATCGTCGGCGTCGAGCTCCTTGTGCAGAATCAGGAAACGGCTGATCTGGCAGCCGGCCAGGCGCTCATCGCTCGCAAGGTCGGCATTGACCTTCCTGACGCAGTCGGCCACGAGCTCGCGCACCTCGCTCTTGCCCGCCAGGTCGGTGTAGCCGGCGTAGGGCAGATTGCGGCGCTCGGCCCAGTTGCCGACGGCCTCGAAGTCGATGTTGATGAACGCGCAGACCCTGTCGCGCCGGTCGCCGAAGGCCACCGCTTCCTTGATGAACGGGAAGAACTTCAACTTGTTCTCGATGTACTTGGGCGCGAACATCGAGCCGTCGGCAAGGCGCCCGACATCCTTGGCGCGGTCGATGATCTTCAGGTGCCCGGTCGCATCGAGAAAGCCCGCGTCGCCGGTACGGTACCAGCCGTCGGGCGTGAGGACCTCGCGGGTGGCCGCGTCGTTCTTGTAGTAGCCCTTGAGCAGCCCCTGCGAGCGCACCAGCAGCTCGCCGTGCTCGTCGACCTTGATCTCGACGCCTTCGATCGGTACGCCCACCGTGTCGGCCTTGACCTCGTTGTCGGGCTGCAGGCAGACGAAGACGGCGGTCTCGGTGCTGCCGTACAGCTGCTTCAGGTTGATGCCGATCGAGCGGTAGAAGGTGAACAGGTCGGGGCCGATCGCCTCGCCCGCGGTGTAGGCCACACGCACGCGCGAGAAGCCCAGCGTGTTGCGCAGCGGGCCGTAGATCAACAGGTCGCCCAGCCGGTAGTGCAGCTTGTCCGTCGCGCTGACCGGGTTGCCCTCCATCAGCGTCGGACCGACCCGCTGCGCGAGCGCCATGAAGTGCTTGAACAGCCACTTCTTGACCAGCCCCGCGTCTTCCATGCGGATCGTCACCGAGGTCAGCAACGCCTCGAACACGCGTGGCGGCGCGAAGTAATAGGTCGGCCCCACTTCCTTCAGGTCGATCGCTGCGGTGGCGGCGCTCTCGGGGCAGTTGACCACGTAGCCGCAGGCCAGCCACTGCGCGTAGGAGAAGATGTTCTGGCCGATCCACGCCGGGGGCAGGTAGGCCAGCACCTCTTCCTTGTCGGTCAGCTTGTCGAAGCGCGCGCCCGCGCCGGCGCGGTCGAGCAGCGTGAAGTGCGTGTGCACCACGCCCTTCGGATTGCCGGTCGTGCCGCTGGTGAAGAACAGCGCCGCCACGTCGTGCGGCTGGCAGCGCGCCACCTCTTCGTCGAACAGCGCGGCGTTCGCGGCGTCGTGCGCCTGGCCCGCGGCGACCAGCGCGTCGAGCGAATCGAGACCATGCTCGCTGTAGTTGCGCAGGCCGCGCGGGTCGTCGTACCAGATGCGCTCGAGCGCCGGGCATTGCGCACGCAGCTCGAGGAGCTTGTCGACCTGTTCCTGGTCCTCCACGACTGCGAAGCGCACTTCGGCGTTGTTGATCGGGAACACGTACTCGGTGGCCGCCGCGTCCTGGTACAGCGGCACCGGGACCGCACCCAGCGACTGCACCGCGAGCATCGTCGCGTACAGCCGCGGACGGTTCTCGCCGACGACCACCACGTGATCGTCGCGCCGCATGCCGGCATGCGCAAAGCCGCAGGCCAGGCGCCGCACCAGCAGCGCCAGGTCGGCCCAGGTCAGCGTCTGCCAGATGCCGTACTCCTTCTCGCGCAACGCGGGCGCATCCGGGCGCGCTTTCGCGTGCTCGAGCAACAGGCGCGGGAAGGTGGTTTGCACAGGTCGACTCCACGCTGACGGCGTGTCAGTTGGAGCAGGATGCTAGGCAGAAGTTTGACGCCATGTTGTCGTTCTGGCGACAATGTTCGGGTCGCCCCGAGGGGGATTTTCCCGAGTCCCCGAAGTCAGGTCTGCGTCATCCCGATGCCCCGCGCCGTCGCTACTCCGACCGTCTCGCTGCGCCGGCGCGTGCGCGCGCCCACGGCGGACGAACTCGCGCGCGTGCCGTGGTGGCGCCTGCTCGACGCGAGCGAGCGTGTGCGCGTGGCTGCCGACATGCAGGTGGCACAGGCCGAGGTGGGCGAGTTGCTGTGCCGCATCGGGCGGCCCGCGACGCTGTGGTTCGGCGTGGTCGACGGCCTGCTCAAGATGAGCAACGACAGCGCAGGGGGCCCGCCCATCACGTTCACCGGCGTGCCCTCGGGCGCGTGGTTCGGCGAGGGCACGCTGCTCAAGCGCGAGAGCTACCGCTACAACATCGAGGCGCTGCGCAAGAGTGTGGTCGCGGGCCTGCCGATCGCCACCTTCGAATGGCTGCTGGACAGAAGCCTCCCGTTCAACCGCTACCTGATGAACCAGCTCAACGAGCGGCTGTCGCAGTTCATCGCCGCGCGCGAGATCGACCGCCTGACCGACCCCGACGTGAAGGTCGCGCGCGGCCTGGGCGCGCTGTTCCATCCGGTGCTCTATCCCGGCGTGGGCGAAGTGCTGCGCATCACCCAGCAGGAGCTGGGTTATCTGGTCGGCCTGTCGCGCCAACGCGTCAACGAGGCGCTGACACGCCTGCAGTCGCGTGGCTGGATCCGCGTCGAGTACGGTGGCGTGCGGGTGCTGAACCTGCCTGCCCTTCAACGGGCGCAACCGCACGACCTTCAGCCGAACGCCACCGCGGCGCCCGCATGAGGCGCCGCGGCTTCGAGTCAGAGCAGCCAGTCCCAGTCCTCGACTTCGGACGACTCGAACACGCCGTCGTCCGTGGGATCGAGCTCAACCTTGACCTGCGTGGCCGACTGCGGCGAGATGAGCATCGTGCCGCGCTCGCCGGTGATCCGCAGGCGGCCTTCGTGCGCATAGGGCTCTGAACCCAAGCGGGCGATCGCAGCGTCAGTGGACACCGAGAACGAGCCGCCCGCGGCGCTCGAGGTGACCGTGCCGTGTGGGCTGGTCGTCAGGTGCCCCGTTGCGGTGTCCGAGATCTCTTCCTCGACAAAGCCTGCCTCGAGGATCACCGTGTCGTCGTACAGGTGCGTGTGCACGATGGCGCGGACCGGCGCCGCGGCGGTCGAAGTGCAGCGCGCCGATGTCGGACCGATTTGGGCGCACACCATGTTCACGCTGCCATCGACCGTCATTCCGTGCCGACCGTTCACCGCGTTCTGGCTCAGCTGTGTCATGTCGAACCTCGCGCTGTCCACGGCGGTCGCAGTGAGGACCGACGTGCCGCTCATCACGTAGTACGCATCATTCTGACACTGGTTGAAGACCACGGTCGCGGATTCGCCAACGACGTCCAAGTTCCCGCTTCCGTTGTGGTCATCGAGCGTCACCGTCGCGCTGCCGGACACAACGCAAGGGACCGTTTGGCTCACCAGGGCCATGGGATGCTCACGGAACGCTCCACTGGTCGCGCTCCAGAGCACGCCCAGCGGACCGGCGCCTCCGAGCACCGGAACCGCGTAGCTGAGGCTCAAAGGCAAGACACTCACTGCCGCCGCATGCGCCACGCTGTCGCGGTTGCTTGCCGTCAGGTCGATCAATGCGGGGCCCCCACCACCGCCACCACCGCCGCCTCCACCGCAAGCGGCGAGCACGGCCAGCATCGTGATCGCCAGTCCATGGCGAGCTATCCTGTCAAACCTGGTTGCCCGTTTCATGATCACCCTCCTGGGTGTTTCTGCAAATCGCAGCAACATGCTCCACTTTCCCAGGAAGAGCGCGGCGATCCGACTCAACATCGGCGCGATGCCGCATTGCGTCCCCTCAAAGGCCGTGAAGATTGAAGGCGGCGCGCCGTCAAAGCAGCCGCGCCAGCGCCGCGTCGAGCCGGCGCAGCGCCGCACAAGCGTCGGCTTGAGAACGCATGAAGTCGAAGTCGGCGAACTCGAAGCCCGGCCCGACCGTGGCGCCGACGTAGGCGAACTCGCCCAGCGGCTCGGCCGCCTGCCACCAGTGGGCCGGTGCGACGTGGCGTGGCGGGGCACCATCGCCCAGCATCACCGCCGAAATCGCATCGAGTGACGGCGGCATCAGCCACAGGCGCAGCGGCCCGCCTTCGAGCAGGTGCCAGGCCTCGTCGGAGCGCACGCGGTGCCAGGCGCTTGCCTCGCCGGCGGCGAGCAGGAAGTCGATGTGGGTCAGTGCGCTGCGGCTGTCGCGTCCGTCATGCGGCGTCACGCGCTGCGGTGAGCGGAAGACCTCGCGGTACCAGCCGCCTTCGGGATGGGGCGCGAGGCCGAGCGAGGCGATGAGTTCGCCGCCGCGGCCGGGCGGCGCCGGTCGCGCACTCACGCGTTGCTCACCCCGGCGGCCACATGCCCTGCCGGCACGTGCGGCGCGGCGTTGTCGATGTGGCCGGTCTGGTCGTCGAAGAAGAAGTCGGGCTCGAACTCGCGCAGGAACTCGCCCTTGGCCAGGCCACCGAGGAACATCGCCTCGTCGACCTCGATCCGCCACTGCATGAGCGTGCGGATCGCGCGCTCGTGGGCCGGGGCGCTGCGCGCGGTGACGAGCGCAGTGCGGATGCGCATTCGCTGGGCGGGCGTGCGCTGCAGCCGTTGCAGCGCCTCGAGCAGCGGTTTGAACGGGCCGGGCGCGAGCGGCGTGCCGGCGCGTTCGCGCTCATGGCTCTGGAACGCGGCAAGACCTTCGGCCTGGTACACACGCTCGGCTTCGTCGGAGAACAGCACCGCGTCGCCGTCGAAGGCGATGCGCACCTCGAACGGGTGTGCGTCGGAGGCGCGCGCCGACTGCGGGTACACGCGCGCGGCAGGCACGCCGGCACCGAGCGCCTGGCGCACGTCGGCCTCGTTGGCCGACAGGAACAGGTGCGCACCCAGCGGCTTCAGGTAGCGCCAGGGGCTCTGGCCGCGCGTGAACACGCCGCGCTCGATCGGCAGGCCGTAGTGCTGGCAGGAGCGGAACACGCGCATGCCCGACACCGGGTCGTTGCGCGACAGGATCACCACCTCGACCTGCCGCTCGGCCTGGATTGCGGCGGCGCCGTTGAAGGCAAGCAGCTTGTTGACGAGCGAGAACGCCACACCGGCACGGGCCGGTGCCTCCAGCCGCTGCAGCTGCAGCTGCATGTAGGCGCGGTCGTCGCTGGCCTCGAAGACGCGGTTCTCGTCCTCGAAATCGAACAGGGCGCGGGAGGAGATCGCGACGACCAGGCGGCCGTCCAGGGAGGCGGGCATCGGGCGATGTTAGCGAGGCGCCCGGGCGAGCGCGGTGAGGCCGCCCTGCACGCGCACGGCGCGTGCCCGCGCGCTCAGTGCGTGAAGCCGATCGGCGTGCGCCGCCCCGCGGGGTCGGGCAGGTCGCGCGTCTCGATCGTGCCGCGGCCGTCCAGCCGCGCGTTGCCGAACGCGGCCTGCCAGGCACGGCGCATCTCGCGCGGCGCCAATTCGCTCATGCGGTCGAGCACGGCCTCGCCGGGGGTTTCGTCGAAGCGGCGTCCCCAATCGTGCGCGCTGCGGATCTGCGCGTACAGGCGCAGCGCGATCGAGCGCGCCTGGTCGCGGTCGGGCGCGTGCACCTCGACCACGTTGACGCGGTTGAGGATCGGCTCGGGGATCGCGCGGTCGTCATTGGCCGTGGCCACCCAGATCACCTGGCTGGCGTCGATCGCGACCTCGGCGAACTCGTCGGTGAACTCGTGCGCGGTGTCGTGCTCCAGCAGGCTGTACAGCGATCCCAGCGGATCGTAGGCATGCTCACCGCGGGCCTTGTCGATCTCGTCGATCACGATCACCGGGTTGGCGTAGGCACCGTCGACCAGCGTCTCGAACACCTTTCCCGGGCGCGCGCCCTTCCATTGGCTGGAGGCGCCCGAGAGCACCCAGCCGGCGGTCAGGCTGGCCATCGAGACGAACCCGCAGCCGGTGCCCAGCAGCTTGGCCACCTCGCGCGCGAAGTGGGTCTTGCCCACGCCGGGCGGTCCCAGCAGCAGCATCGGCGTGATTTCCAGCGCGTCGCGGCTGTCCTGGCACAGCGCGAGCTGGCGCCGCACGTCGTCCAGCGCCTCGTGGAAGTTGGGCAGTTCGTCGTAGAGGTGGTGCATCGCCGGCACGCCCGAAGGCTTGACCTGGAAGCGCTCGGGGCCCTTCTCGAGCATGCGCTCGTAGGTGGTGCGCAGCGGCTCGTGCTCCTTGGGCGGCAGCTTGGCCAGGCGCCGCTCGACATCGGCGCAGCGGTAGACGCTGCGCATCTGCGCGATCGGAAGGCACGCGGGAACGGCGGTCATGCAATCCTCCAGACGACGGCACCCGGACAATAGATTCAAGCATCGCACATCCGGGCGCAAGGCCGGAAATGGCACTGCGCGACCCCTCAGTTGCGCGGTGCGTGCAACAAGTCGCACCCGCTCGATCCGCCGGGGCGACGCTTCGTCGGACGGAATTCGCGCCTCGTCGCAAGGCGCTGGCCCGGTGCGTCCGGGGTCACCACAGTTCGACCATGGACACCGCCCCTGTTCGATCCGCTGCACTGCGGAACACGCCGTACCGTACTGGCACCCCGCGCTCCGATCGACATCCGTGCCGAGGCCATTGTTCACACGCGCGATGCATCCGGACATACGCGCGTCACGTAAGCCTCTCAGACTCGAACGCATGCCCCAGGAGATCGAAGCCATGAACGCCACGACAGCCGTGTCCCGCCCGCTGCCCGTGCCGCTGCGCAGCGAGGCGTTTGTCGAGGACATTCTCGAGTTCGTCGAGCCCGCGCCGGCGCCGCAGGAGCGCTTGGTGCGCTGGCTGGTCAACCTGGCGCCGTTGGCCGTGGCCCTGCTCGGCGTGGCGTTCGCCGTCGTGCCGCCTGCGGCCTGACGCCAGCGATCCAGCGCGCCGAGTGCGCGCCGTCTCAGCGCACCCAGCTCTGCAGCTGGATGATCGGCAGCAGGACGGCCAGCACGATCAGCATCACCACGGCGCCCATGCCGACGATCAGCAGCGGCTCGAGGATCGTCGCCAGCGCGAGCGCGCGGCGCTGGACCTCGCCACCGAGCTGATCGGCGGCGCGCTGCAGCATCTTGGGCAGCGTGCCGGTTTGCTCGCCGAGCCGCGCGAACATCGCCAGCAGGCCCGGGAAACGCTTCTTCGACGACATTGCGTTGGCCAGCGGGGCGCCTTCGCGCACCTGAACCAGCGCGGACATCGCGTCGGCGCGCATCGCGCGGTTGGACAGCGTCTCGGCGGCGGCCTGCAGGGCCTTGAGGATCGGCACGCCGGCGCCGGCGAGCATCGCCAGCGTGCCAGCGAAGCGCGCCGCGTTGTATCCGCGCGCGAGCCGCCCGACCAGCGGCAACGTGAGCCAGAAGGCGTCGAAGCGCTCGCGGAAGCCTTCGTTGCGCAGCGCGAACAGCAGCATGCCCACGCCGCCGGCGGCGGCCAGCAGCACGAGCCAGCCCCAGTGGCGCACGAAGGCGCTGACCGCGAGCATGGCCACGGTGAGGATCGGCAGCGCGCGCTTGCCGCCCTCGAACACGCTGGCCACCTGCGGCACCACGTAGGTCACGAGGAAGATCACGATGAACAGCGCGATCACCGAGACGATCGCGGGGTACAGCGTCGCGCCGATCAGCTTGGACTTGAGCGCCTGCTGCGCCTCCAGGTCGTCGGCCAGGCGCTCGAGCACCTGGCCGAGCGCGCCGCTCTGCTCGCCTGCGGCGACCACGGCACGATAGACATCGTCGAACTCGCGCGGCACGGTGGCCAGCGCGCGCGCGAACGCGCTGCCGGCGTTGACCTCGCTGCGCAGATGCGCGATCAGCTCACGCTGGCGTGGATCCTCGGCGTCCTCCATCAGCGCGGTGAGCGATCGCTCCAGGGGCAGGCCCGAGCCCACGAGGCCCGCGATCTGGCGCGTCCAGACGGCCAGCGTTGTGCTGTTGAAGATGCGGCGCGAGAACCGCGCGGCCATCGCGTCGTTGGCCGCCTGCGCCACCAGCGCCACGTCCAGCGGCACCAGTGCCTGCGCGCGCAGCTGCGCACGCGCGGACTTGGCGTTGTCGGCCTCGACGAGCCCGGTCTTGGACTTGCCGTCGGCGTCGAGGGCTTCGAATTTGTAGGCGGGCATGTTCTAGCCGGCCGCCGGGCCGTCCCAAGGCCGGCTGCTCCCCCATGGGGGGACGCGAAGGCGCGACGCGACGAGCTCGGGGGCCGTCAGTCGTGCGCCGGCCGCCGGGCCGTCCCAAGGCCGGCTGCTCCCCCATGGGGGGACGCGAAGGCGCGACGCGACGAGCTCGGGGGCCGTCATTCCCGGGTGACCCGCATCACTTCCTCGGGGGAGGTGATGCCTTCGGCAACCAGCCGCTCGCCGTCTTCGCGCATCGGCTTGAGCCCCGCCGCTTCGGCGGCCACGAAAAGCTGGCTCTCGGCCGCCCGGTTGTGGACCAGCGCACGCACCTGGTCGTCGGCGACCATCAGTTCGTACACGCCGGTGCGACCCTTGTAGCCGGTGCGGCCGCACTCGTCGCATCCGACGGGGTGCCAGCGCCCGCGCGCGTCGCGCTTCTTGCAAGTGGTGCACAGCTTGCGGACCAGGCGTTGCGCGAGCACGCCGAGCAGCGAGCTGGACAGCAGGTAGGGCTCGACGCCCATGTCGATCAGCCGCGTGACGGACGACGGCGCGTCGTTGGTGTGTACCGTGGCCAGCACCAGGTGGCCCGTGAGCGACGCCTGGATCGCGATCTGCGCGGTCTCGAAGTCGCGGATCTCGCCGATCATGATCACGTCGGGATCCTGGCGCAGGATCGAGCGCAGCGCCTTTGCGAACGTGAGATCGATCTTGGCGTTGATCTGGGTCTGGCCGATGCCGGGCAGTTCGTACTCGATCGGATCCTCGACGGTCAGCACGTTGGTGGTGGCCGTCTCGAGCGTCTGGAGTGCCGCGTACAGCGTCGTCGTCTTGCCGCTGCCGGTGGGGCCGGTCACCAGCACGATGCCGTGCGGCTGCTGCACCAGCGCCTGGAACCGGGTCAGCACGTCGCCGCTCATGCCCAGCGACTCGAGCGTGAACTTGGCCTCGCCCTTGTCGAGCAGGCGCAGCACCGCGCGCTCGCCATGCGCGTTGGGCAGGGTGGACACGCGCACGTCGATCGCGCGGCCGCCGATGCGCAGCGAGATGCGGCCGTCCTGCGGCAATCGCTTCTCTGCGATGTCCAGCTCGGCCATGATCTTCAGGCGCGAGATCAGCGCGGCGTGCAGCGCGCGGTTGGGCTGCACCACCTCGCGCAGCGTGCCGTCGACACGGAAACGCACCGACGAGTTGCGTTCGTAGGGCTCGATGTGGATGTCGCTGGCGCCGTCCTTGGCCGCCTGCGTCAACAACGCGTTCAACATGCGGATGATCGGCGCATCGTTGGCGGCCTCGAGCAGGTCTTCCACCGCGGGAAGGTCCTGCATCATGCGGCCGAGGTCGACCGCGCTTTCGACCTCGCCGACCACCGCCGCCGCGCTGCCTTCGCCGCCGGCGTATGCCGCCGCGATGCGCTGCGACAGGGTGCCAATCGCCTCGCGCTCGAAGCGCTTGACGTCGTATACGCGCACCACCTCGGACAACGCGGTGGCCGAGGCGTGCTCGCCGGCCCACAGCGTCAACTGCTGGCCGTCGTCCTCGAGCAGCAGCGTGTGCGCCTTGGCGAAAGCGTAGGGCAGGGGGTGGCGGGCGCCCATGGTGTTGCGCGTCAGTTGGATGTGGCGGGAGCCGAAGCCGCGGGGGCTGCCCCTTGCGGCGCGCGCAAGGGCGGCAGCACCGGCGACTCGCCGACCGGCAGCACGATGTTGGCCGACGGCTGGGCGTCCTTCTGCTGCGCGCGGATCAGGTCGTAGCGGTCGAGCGAGAGCTTTCTCGCGTCATCGGCGCTGCGCATCACGATCGGGCGCAGGAAGACCATCAGGTTGGTCCGCTTCTTGGTGCGGTTCTCGCTGCGGAACAGCGCGCCCAAGCCGGGAATGTCGCCCAGCAGCGGCACCTTGGACTTGGTGTCGGTATAGCGGTCCTCGATCAGGCCGCCCAGCACGAGGATCGAGCCATCGTCGACCACCACGTTCGACTCGATCGAGCGCTTGCTTGTGGTGGGTCCGGTTCCCGAGGTGCCGGTGGCCTGTGCAATGACGTCGGTGCTTTCCTGGAAGATCGTCAGACGCACCGTGCCGCCCTCGCCGATCTGCGGCTTGATGCGCAACGTCAGGCCGACGTCCTTGCGCTCGACGGTCTGGAACGGGTTGGTGGTGCCGGTGCCTGTGCTCGTGAACTGGCCGGTGATGAACGGCACGTTGCTGCCGACCACGATCTTGGCTTCCTCGTTGTCGAGCGTGATCAGGTTCGGCGTCGACATGATGTTCGTGTTGTTCTGCGTCTGCAGGAACTGTGCGATCGCGGCCAGCGCGTACTGGCCGCTGAAGTCGCGGACCAGCCCGATGTTCAGGCCTGCGCCGACCGCCGGGATGTTGCCCCCTGCCGCCGTGGTCGTGATGTCGACGATGCTGGGCGTGCGCGCGCCGCCCAGGTTGGTGCCGATCACACCGATGTTCTTGTCGCCCTTGTTGCCGATCACGCCCTGCCACTGGAAACCGAAGTCGGCGGCGTTGTCGCCGCTGACCTCGACGATGAGGCTCTCGATGTAGACCTGCGCGCGCCGCGTGTCGAGTTGGTCGATCATCACGCGCACCTGGCGGTACAGCGGCTCGGCCGCCGTGATGATCAGCGCGTTGGTCGAGGGATCGGCCTGGATGAAGCCGCCGGTCGACGGCCCCGCCGAGGCCTGCACCGGTGCGGTGGCCGGCGACGCGCCGGCGGCCTGCACGCCGGCCGCCGGCGCAGCCGCTGCCGACACCGCGCCACCACCGCCACCTGCCGCCGATCCCCCGGCGAAAGCCGCGCGCAGCACCTGGGCCATCTTCGTGGCGTCGGCGTTCTTCAGGTGCACGACCCACACGTTGCCTGCAGGCCCGCCGCCTTGCGTCGGGCGGTCGAGCTTGTCGATGATCGAGCGAACCTGCGCCTGTCGCGCCGAGTTGGCCGAACGCACGATCAATGCGTTGCTGCGCGAGTCGGCGATCACGGCCACTGCGCCGGTGGCGGCGCCCGGCACGCCGGGTGCCGAAGGCCCCGTGCCATCGGCCAGCCGCTGCACCAGGGGCGCCAGGTCCGAGGCCACGCCATGCTGCAACGGCACGACCTCGATGTCGCTCGCCGACGGCTGATCCAGCGCGGCGATGATCTTGCCCAGGCGCGCCAGGTTGTCGGCGTAGTCGGTGATGACCAGCGAGTTGTTGCCCGGGTTCGCGTTGATCGTGTTGTTCGGGCTGATCAGCGGGCGCAGGATCGCCACCAGGTTGTTCGGATTCTCGTGGTTCAACCGGAAGATCTGCGTGAGGATCTGGTCGCCGCGGCGGTTGACCTCGCCGATCGAGACCGTACCGGCCTGCAGCTTGGCGTCGGCCTCGGGCACCACCTTGAGCAGCCCCGCGTTCTCGACCACCGTGAACCCCAGGCCGCGCAGCGCCGCCAGGTAGTTGAAGTAAGCGTCGCGCACCGTCAGCGGCGTCTCGCTGTACAGCGTGATCGTGCCCTTGACGCGCGGGTCGACCACGATCTGGCGCTCGAGCATCGCGCCGATCGCGCGCGTCACGGCCTCGATGTCGGCGTTCACGAAGTTCAGCGTCACGCGCGCCGCGGACGCGTTGGCTGCGCGCTTGGTCGTCGCGGGTTTGCTCGCGGCGGCCTGCTGAGCCACCGCCGGCCCGGCCAGCGCGAGCGCAAGGGCCGCGAGCAGGGTCGGCACCGAGGTGCGGAAGGGCGGTCGTCGCTTCATGTTCATCCGATCGAGATGACCGAGCGCGCCCCCTGGCGCCGCCCGATGATGTTCAGCAGGTTGTTCAGCGCCGGCTCGCTTCCTTCGGCCGCGGCGGCCTCGCCGCGAAAGCGCAGGCCGCTGCCGGACCACTGGCCGTTGCCGGACAGGCGCAGCGCGCCGTCGACGGTGACCAAGTCCACGCTGGCGGCATCCCCGGTGGCCGCGTCGCCGCGCAGCGTGAGTCGGTAGCTTCCCAGCGTGTCGAGCGTCGATACGCGCGAGGAGGCGTGCGCGAGGTCCAGCGCGGCGTCGCCGGTGAAGCGCACGCGGCCCTGCACCGACTCGATCGTCATGCCGGGCGAGGTCAGGCGCAGCGTGCCGCCCATCTGCATCGTGTTCCACGGCGTGCCCAGGCCCGTGAGCAGCGTCGCCGGCCATTGGCCGAGCGTCGTTCCCTGGTCGGGCATGACCTGCACGGTGTAGCGCGCCCACCCGGGCGTGAACAGCAGCCGCACCTGGCCGCGCAGGCAGCAGGCCTGGCGCACGCGCAGCTCGGGCTTGAGGCCGGAAAAGCCCAGGCGCCAGTCCAGCCGGTCGGGCAGCGCGGCCGCGTCGCGGCTGCCCTCGCCGCCGGTGAGCACGGGCAGCGCGCTGCCGCTCCACAGCGTGCCCCGCGCGTCGGTCAGCAGGACGCGGCCGCCGCTGGCCGAAGCGACGCCGTTGGCGACCCAGCCTGCGGGAATGAACGCCACGAGCGCCACCAGCGCACCGAGCGCCGCACCGGCCACCGCCCAACGATGGGCCGAGGTGCGCTTGCGTTGCCATGCCAGTTCGGCCAGCGTCGTCTCGGCGAAACCGGTGCGTGCGAAACGCGCGGGCTGCCGGCGCAGGCGCAGCGCACCGATCATGGGCTGCCTCCCGGCAACGAGAGCACGATGGTGCCGCTGTAGCCCTGCGGCCCGCGGGTCAGGTTGGCTTCGACGGCGCGCGCGCGACCGGCGCCGCGCACTTCGGCCAGCCACTCGCGCAGTTGCGCCCCGCTCACGTTGGTGAAGACCACGCTCGCGCGGTCGCCGCCGAGCGTCAGGCGCGCGACGCCAGCCAGCGCGTCGGTGGCTCCTTTCACCGCGGCCTGCGCCTGCACGCTGCCCACCGTCGGCGCACCGCGCAGGTTGCGCGCTTCGCCGGCCAGGCGCTGCATCTGCAGCAGCTGGGCGTCCAGTGCATCGAGTCGCGCCGGCGCAGCGGCGACCACGCGCCAGGCCGGCGCCACCGCGACGAGCCACAACAGGGCCAGCCCCAGGATCCAGGCCATGACCGTGACGAGGCGCCGCTCGCGTGCACCCAGCGCCTGCCAGCGCGCCCGCAGCGATGTCAGCGCGGCACCGAGCCGCTCGCCAGTGGAGCCGGCGACCATCCCCGAGCTGCCGGCGGTGCTCACGACTTCTTCCCCGCAGTGGCGCGCGCCAGTGTCAGGGTGGCGCCTTCCTGGGTCACGCTCCAGTCGCCTGCGCCGAGCTGGCTGCGGAACTGGGCGACCTGGGGCTCGCTCCAGCCGCTGGTCGAAAACGACAGACGCGTGCCGTCGTACTTGATCGTCTGCAACGGACCCTGGCCTTCGGGCCAGGCCGAGGCGGCGACGCCGAGCAGCGTGTCCAGGTCGCCTTCGCCGCTGCGGCCCGCGGCGGCACGCAGAACGTCGGTTTCCTTCTGCATCTGCGCCGGCGCGTCGAGCACTGCACGCACCTGGGGATGCGTGCTGCGCAGCAGGCTCACCATGGCCTCCCGCTTGGAAGCGATCTGGCGCTCCTGGTGCCAGGCCCAGAGGTTCAGTCCGAGCACCTGCACCGCCACCAGCGCCGCGAGGCCCCAGCGCACCGGCCGCCAGCTGCTGCTGCGCCAGCGCCGCATCGCCTCGCGCAACGCCAACGTGCCACGGTGCCTGGCCGCGAGATCGAACTGCAGCAGGTTCCACAGCGAACGCATTGCCTGCAGCGCGCGCTGCTCGTCGCCTTGCACCAGCACGCTGGCGCCGAGCCAGCGTTCGGCCGGTGCGGCCACCGCGGGGTGCGCGGTCCAGCGCGCCGGCTGCGAGGCCCACTGCGGCAGCATCTGGCGCGCCAACGCGCCGTTCACGCCCACGCAGACCACGCCGTTGGCGTCAGACCAGGTGACCTGGATCGGCGCCGACGCATCGTCACCGAAGGGCGCGCCGAAGTGGCCGAGCGGCGTGTCCTCGGGCCAGGCCATCGGCACCGCGCGCTCCACCGAGATGCCGGCCTTGTCGAGCGCCGTCAAGTGCGCCTTGAGCCAGGCCTTGTCGATCACCGCGACGAATCCGCGCTGACCGGCGGCGGCGCCGGGGGCAAGCGCGAAGTGCAGCGACTCGGTGTCCTCGAGCAACTGCTCCTCGAGCAGGCCGGCGATCGCGGCGCGTAAGCGGGCCGCCGGTGCCTTGGGCACGTTGATCTGCTGCCAGCTCACATCCTGTTCGGCCAGCACGACGACCGCGCTGTCCGCCTTGGGCATCAGGGCCGGTGTCGTGCGGCCCTGGCGCGTGATGTTCAGGCCATCCGGCGTGAGCACGTAGGCCAGCTCGTTCGCCTCGTCACGCGCCGGCGCACGGCTGTCGCTGCCTGCAAGGCGCGCACGGGGGGACAGCTGGATGACGAGGGTGGACATGACCTGGGCGACGCGAGGCTAGCGTCATCGAGGGGCCGCAGCAATGCGCAGCCCGGAATTCATTGGATTCGCGAGTGTAGTTGTGTCATGTTTCTCGCAAACACGAAGCGCGTGGTTGTCACGGCCCGTCGCGAAGGTTGAGCCGCTCGCGCTGAAGCACCACGACCTCGAGCTGGCGGCGTTCGACGAGCGAGCGTTCCTCGAGCACGCGCTCGCCCAGGCGCAAGCGCCCCTGCACGATGAAGAAACGGCTCGATACACCCAGGCCATCGAGGCGGGTCTGCGGGTCGGCCGGGAAGTAGGCGCGCGCCGGCGCGCTGGCCACGTCCCTGAACACCTGACGCTGGCGCTCCTGCACCAGGCGCTGCGCGCTGCCCAGCGACATGCCGTCGACCGCAGCCGCGATGACCTCGGCCGGCGCGGTGTTGATGTTTACGCGCACGTCCGCTCCCGGCAGCAGGATGACCCAGGGGTCCAGCCGGGCGAGGGTGTCGGCATCGATGCCCAGCCAGGCGAGTTGCGCCAGGCGCTGCGGCGCGATGACGGCATCGTCGCGGCTGGCGCCCGGCGGTCCCCAGGCCTTGGCCAGGGCCGTGGCGATGCGCTCGGCGCAATCCCCGGGCGCGCCGGCCTGTTCGCACAGGCGCTGCAGCACGCGCAGCTCGGCGGTAACGACCTTGCCTTCGCCGTCGATCAGCCGGCGCAGGTTCCAGCGCGACTGCGCATCGGCGATCGACCCCGACAGGAAGGCGTCGAGGGAGTCGTTGTCCGCGATGCTGTTGTTGTCCCGGTCGGCCGCGAGGAACGACGACAGGCGCGCCTCGGCCAGCGGCACCGCCCACGGCTCGCCGAGGTGGTCCGCCCCACCCGTGCGGGCGTCCTCGCGCAGGATCAGGCGCGCCCAGTCGAGCGCACCCGAGAGGATCCACGCCGCCTGCGCGCGCGCGCGCTCGGCCGACTCGATCTGGATCGCGCGCCATTGCTGCCACACCATGCCGGCGGCCAGCGTCGTCACCATGGTCAGGATCAGCAGGGCCAGCAGCAGCGCCGCCCCGCGCTGGCGCGCGCATTGCTTCATGGCAGTTGCGGCGCGAGCAGCAGGTCGCGCGTGAGCGTGCGTGCGGGCGTGCCGTCCGCGCCGCCTTGCATCGTGACGACCAGGCGAACGCCTGTGGGCAACTGGGCCCGCGGCTGGCCCGGCGCGGACGCCGCGGCGGCGGCGGGCACGAGATCGGCGCTGGATTGCGCATTGGTCCAGGCGTTGCCGCGAAAGAAGTAGATCTGCCAGGTCGCGATGTGGTCCAACAGCATGAGTTGCTCGGGTTCATTGCCGAGCAGCTGGTAGCTGGCCAGCCAGGCGTTCTGCAGCCCCGCGGCGCGCGACACGACCGGGGAGGCCCAGCGTGTCCAGCGGCCCTCCCGCAACGCCCAGGCGACCAGCTGCAGGCCATCGGCCTGACGACGCACCAGGCGCAACGTGAGGCCATCGAAGGCCAGCGCGGGCACCAGGGCCGAGTCGTGCAGCTGACCGAGGTCCTGCTCCCACTGCGCGAGCACGGTGCCCAGGCGCAGGCTCGCATTGACCCGCTCGTCGCTCGCGCGCTTGGCATCGGCGACGCTGGCGATGCCTTGCCACGACATGCTCGCCAGCACGGCCATCAGCGTGAGCGCGACCAGCACTTCGACGAGCGTGAAACCCCGCTGCCGCGCGGAGGCACCGCGCACCGCCCGGGCCGACACCCCGGCTCCGGCTGTGCTGCTTCGCCCGGGCTGGGCCTGTGCGAGCCCGCCGCGCGGGCTCGGAGCCGCGAGCCCTGTCGCCCTCGAGGCGGTGGTCGAAGGCCGTACGGTGGCGTTCATCAGTACCGGGGCAGCACCGTGGACAAGGTCAGGATCGGCTGACCGGTCGCACTGGCGATGTTGGCGTCGACGCGCCGGAAGTTCGGGTTGGGCGTGGGCCGCACGGCCAGGACGCCCTGGTAGCTGCGGCCGAGCTGTTCGCAGGCGAAGTCGCTGTCGCCCACGCCCGGGAATTGCTTGGCGAGCTTCAGATTGGTGAGCTCGTTGTCGGCACACCATTGGGCCGCGCTGACGTCGCCGAGGCGCTCGGCGTTGTCGGTCAACGCGCCGGCGGCCTTGAACCCGGCCCCCAAAGCCAGCGCGACGATGGCCAGCGCCACGAGCACCTCGACCAACGTGAAGCCACGCGCGGGCCGTGCGCACAGCCTGCGACATGCGGCTGCGACGTCGATCAGGGGCGCGACACGGGCTGCGCGGTTCACGGCGTCGGCGCTTGCGGCGCGAAAGGTCCAAGCCCATCGCTGGCCAGCACGACACGGCGGTCGGCCAGCTGCAGCACGATGCGCTGCGCAGGCAGTACCGGCTCCGGGCCGAGCGTGACGGCACGCGCGCCGACGACCTCGGCCGTGACGCCGGGCTCGAGCCAACGCGTGGGCAGGCCGAGCCGGCTGGGCAGGCCGATGAAGCGGAACTGCTCGGCGTCGGTGGCTTCGGCCGCGGCCGGCTCCCAGCGCACGGCGATGCCCGAAGCGCGCGCCTCGGCACGCGCCGACTCGAGCAGCGCGACCAGCCGCTCGGCGTCTTCGTTGAGCCGGTCCTGCGTCCGGTCAGGCAGTGCGACGGTCACCAGCGCGGCGCCGATCGCCACGATCACCAGCACCACCAGCAGTTCGATCAGCGTGAAACCTTGACTGCCCACGCCGCGGGACTCCCGCAGCCGCGCCAACGGGGAACGCGCGGCGGATCCGGGCTCGTGACGCACAGCGGGACCGGCCAGGCGCCCGCCGGCCGGGTGAGCCCGGTCCGCGGCGTTCGCGGGGTCGTGCGCAGTGGGTCTACTGCCAGGAACCGATGTCGGCATCGTTGCCTTCGCCGCCGGGCTGCCCGTCGGCACCGTAGCTGAAGACGTCGACCTCGCCCTTGATGCCGGGGTTCGCGTACTGGTACGGCCGACCCCAGGGGTCGTTGGGCAGCTTGTTCTGATAAGGCCGCCAGTTCGGCGCGGCCGGGCCGACCGTCGGCTTGGTGACCAGCGCGGCGAGTCCCTGCTCGGCGCTCGGGAAGCGCTGGTTGTCGAGCTTGTAGCGTTGCAACGATTGCATCAGCGTGTTGATGTCGGTGCGTGCGGCGGTGCGTCTCGCGTCGTCGACGCTCGAAAACAGGTTCGGCACGATCAGCGCGCCCAGCACGCCGATGATCACGAGCACGACGAGCAGTTCGATCAGCGTGAAGCCGCGGCGCGACTCTTGCGCGCGGCGCGGGCGTGTGATGGATCTCATCGGAGGCGGCGCATGGGCCGTGTGGCGCGGAACACTTCAATGATAATGGGCCGATGAGCGCACGCTTGGTCGCATTCGTGATCTGGGCCGCGGTGGCGGCCAGCGCGGTGTTCTGGCTGATGCGGCTTGCCGCCACCTCTCCCGTTGCACCTGCTCACACGGTGGCGGTCGCCGCGTCGACCGCGCCGCGCGGCGATCTCACGCGCGTGCTGGGCGCACCACCGGCATCGGCCGGCCCGTCCGTGCCGTTGGCGGCCGAACCGGCACTGGCCTCGCGCTTCAAGCTGCTCGGTGTGGCTGCCCCGCGCCAGGGCGGTGACCGCAGCGGCATCGCGCTCATCGTCGTGGACGGCAAACCCGCGCGCGGCTTCAAGGTCGGGTCCACCGTCGATGGCGATATCGTCCTGCAGTCGGTGCATCCGCGCGGGGCGGCGCTGGGTCCGCGGGGCAACAACGCGCAGGTCAATCTCGAATTGCCGGCGTTGCCGACGGCCGCCGCTTCCCCCCGGCCGCCCGGGGTTGCGGCGCCAGCCGTGCCCGTGACACCGCCGCCCGGCGCCTTCTCCCCGCCAGGTGGTGGGCCGATCGCCACGTTACCCACGCCGGTGCAGGCGGTGCCGCCTGCCCGGCCGCCCGAGGCGACGTCCGAGACGGCCGAACCGGTGCCCGTTCCGCCGCCAGCGCCTGCGCGCTGAGCCAGCGGCGCGCCGGTCAGGTGAGCGCGGCGCCCAGTTCGCCCGGGCGTGTCGGGCCCGGATCCTCGCCCTCGGCCACCTCGGTGAGCAGCGACGCCGCGGCGCGCAGCAGCGGCCAGGCCAGCGTCGACCCGGTCCCGTCGGTGCTTTCCATGCCCAGTTCGAGCAGGGCCGAGGCGTGGAACAGGTTCAGCGCGTAGTCCAGCCCGTTGTGGCTGTGGCTGCGGCAGAACACACAGTAGTCGGTCACCGGCGCGGCAATGCGCGCGGCCACCATCAACGCGGCGCAGGCCGGCAGGCCGTCGACGATGACCATGTGCCGCCGGCCGGCGGCCACCAGCATCGCGCCGGCCATCATCGCGATGTCGAAACCGCCGAAGGCGGCCAGCACCTCGACCGGGTCTTGCACGTCGCGGTGGCGCCCCTGCGCGCCCTGGGTCACGACGAGCAGGTGCGTCAAGGTGTTGCTGTCCATCTGCGGATGCGACTGCAGCAGTTCGCGCACGGGCGCCGCCGCCAGGCGCGACAGGATCAGCGCCGCCGACTCCTGGCCGCCGACACCCATGCCCGCGCAAGCCAGCGCGTTGCCGGGCAGCGACTGGCCGATCTCCATGCCTGCGCGGATCGCCGCATGCGCCTGCTCGACCGTCATTGCCGCGCCGACGCGTGCGTTGCGCGTGCCATGCGCGATCTTGCGCATCAGCAGCCGCTCGTGGGGCGGCAGGCGCTCGGCCACGCCGGCATCGACGACCGACAGGTTCATGCCCTGGATCGCGGCAAACACCGACACGGGCAGCTGGCCACGCAGCGCCTGCCACACACGCTCGGCCGTGGCGTGGCCGGGCGCAGCGGGAATGCCCTCGACCGCCAGCCCGTTGTCGCTGGCGAACAGCACCAGCTGCGGGTCGCGGAAGCGCGGCTTGAGCGTGTTCTGGATCAGGCCGATGCGCACCGCCAGCGGCTCGAGTTCGCCCAGGCTGCCGGCGGTCTCGCCACGCCGCTGCAGCTTGTCGCGCAATGCCCGCTCGAGCAGCGGATTGGCGGTGGGCGCGATCAGCGAGGTGGTGGCGGCATGCATGGCTGGCGGTGAGTGTAGAGCCGCTGCCGCTACCTCAGGAACAGGGCATAAACCGGATTGGCGCTTTCGTCGACATAGGGGTAGCCGAGCTGATCGAGCGAGCGCTTGAGCGCCCGCTCGTCGCCGCGCGGCACCTGCAGCCCGACCAGGATGCGGCCATGATCGGCCCCCTGGTTGCGATAGTGGAACAAGCTGATGTTCCAGTCGGCGTGCATCGCATCGAGAAAGCGCATCAGCGCGCCCGGGCGCTCGGGGAAGGTGAAGCGGTACAGGCGCTCGGCGGCGGCCAGCGCGCTGCGGCCGCCCACCATGTGCCGCACGTGCTCCTTGGCCAGCTCGTCGTCGGTCAGGTTGACCGTGGCGAAGCCGTGGCGAACGAAGTTGCGCTCGATGCGGTCGGCCTCCGCGCTTTCAGCGATCGCAATGCCGACGAAGACATGTGCTTCGTTCGCGTCGGAGATGCGGTAGTTGAACTCGGTCACGCTGCGCGAGCCGATCAGCTCGCACAGGCGCTTGAACGAGCCGCGCGCCTCGGGAATCGTCACCGCGAACAGCGCCTCGCGCTGCTCGCCGAACTCGGCGCGCTCGGCGACGAAGCGCAGGCGGTCGAAGTTCATGTTGGCGCCGCAGGTGATGGCCACGTAGGTCTGGCCCTTGGCCTTGTGCTCGGCGGCGTACTGCTTGAGCGCGGCCACGCCCATCGCGCCGGCCGGCTCGAGGATGCTGCGCGTGTCCTGGAACACGTCCTTGATGGCCGCGCACACCGCGTCGGTGTCGACGACGACGTAATCATCGACCAGTTCGCGCGCGATGCGGAAGGTCTCCTCGCCGACCAGCTTGACCGCGGTGCCGTCGGAGAACAGGCCGACATCGGCCAGCGTCACCCGCTTGCCGGCACGCACCGATCGCAGCATCGCGTCGGAGTCGTTCATCTGCACGCCGATCACCTTGATCTCGGGTCGCACCGCCTTGATGTAGCTGGCCACACCGGCGATCAGGCCGCCGCCGCCGATCGCGACGAACACGGCGTCCAGCGGCCCCTGGTGCTGGCGCAGGATCTCCATCGCGACGGTGCCCTGGCCGGCGATCACGTCCGGATCGTCGAACGGGTGCACGAAGGTCAGGCCCCGCTGGGCCTGCAGGGCCTTGGCATGGTCTGCGGCGTCGGAGTAGGAGTCGCCGTGCAGCACGACGTCGCCGCCGAGCGCCTTGACCGCGTCGATCTTCAGCCGCGGCGTGGTCACCGGCATCACGATCGTCGCCTGGCATCCGAGCCTGCGCGCCGCCAGCGCCACGCCCTGGGCGTGATTGCCCGCCGAGGCGCAGATGACGCCGCGCGCGAGTTCGGCGGCCGACAGATGCGCCATCTTGTTGTAGGCGCCGCGCAGCTTGAAGCTGAACACCGGTTGCTGGTCTTCGCGTTTGAGCAGCACGTGGTTGCCCAGGCGGCGCGACAGGGTGCGGGCCGGCTCGAGCGCGGACTCGATCGCCACGTCGTACACGCGGGCGGTGAGGATGCGCTGCAGGTACGGGGCGCGCTGCGGCGCGGGGGGTCGTTGCGGCATGGGCGGCGGATCATAGGCGAGGCCGGCGGCACAATCGGGCACTGCGCAAAGCTCGGGGACGCCCATGGAATGCACGGTGGATTGGATGGCCGCAAGTGGCATGGCCTTCGTTGCAGAGACCGGCAGCGGTCACCTGATCACGATCGACGGTGCGCCCGATGGCGGCGGACGCAACCTGGCGCCGCGGCCGATGGAGACCGTGCTCGCGGGCACGGGCGCCTGCACCGCGTACGACGTGGTGCTCATCCTCAAACGCGGCCGCCACGCGGTCACCGGCTGCCGCGTCAAGCTCAGCGCCGAGCGGGCGGCCCAAGACCCGAAGGTGTTCACGCGCATCGGCATGCACTTCACGATCGCCGGGCGTGACCTCAACGCCGATGCGGTGGCGCGCGCGGTGGCGCTGTCGCACCAGAAGTACTGCTCCGCAACGGCGATGCTGGGCAAGACCGCCGAGATCGTCGTGAGCCACGAGATCGTGGCGGCCTGACAGCCCCGCGCCGCGGGGCCGCGGTCGGGCCGCCGCAGCGCTTCAGATCCGGTGCGCCGTGGTCGTCATGAGCTTGGCCGCGCCGCGCATCGCCCACTTGAGCGGCGCGGGCAGGTCCGCCGCGCCGGAAGACTGCGCATGGCGCGCATGCCGGGCCTCTTCGTCCTTCATGCGCGCGACGATCGCGCGCGACGCGGTGTCCTGTGCAGGCAGGCGCTCGAGATGCCCCGCCAGATGTTCCTCGACCTGGCGCTCGGTCTCGACCACGAAGCCCAGGCTCCAACGGTCGCCGGCGCGTCCGGCGGCCAGGCCGATCGCGAACGCGCCCGCGTACCACAGCGGGTTGAGCAGGCTCGGCCGCGCGCCCAGTTCTCGCAGGCGCTGCTCGGTCCATGCCAGGTGGTCGGTCTCGTCGCGCGCGGCAGCGGCCATCTGTTCGCGCACCGCGTCGTTGCGTGCGGTCAGCGCCTGCGCCTGGTACAGCGCCTGGGCGCAGACCTCGCCGACGTGATTGACACGCATCAGCGCGCCCGACAGCACACGTTCGTCCTGCGGCAGCGCAGCGGTCGATTCGGGTGCCGAGGCGGGCAAGGGCATCGGGCGGGACGCGCGGGCGCCGCCGGAGACGACGCGCAGTCCGGCGTCGACGACGGTCAGCCATCTGTCAATGAATTCGGCCATCTCGCAACAAGGTAGCTCTGATCAGGACGCGAAGTTACCACTGACCTGCGAGGCTGCCGAACGGGCTCTTTGGCGCGTGCGGCCGTTGTGCCCGGACAACATGCGCTCACGATTTGTCGGCCAATGCTTTGCATGCCCCATGGGCTCTGGTGCAATAGCGGCAACTTCCGCGTAAGGAGGTTGGCCTGGCCGGCTGCCGTGCCGCCGGATCGTCAGATTCGGTCCTGCAGATGCGAGACCGGGACCCCTTAAATCTCAACCTTGGAGATCTTGGCAATGAAAAAAACTCTGCTCGCTATCGCCGTGCTGGGCGCGTTCGTCGGCGCAGCGCAGGCGCAGTCGTCGGTCACGCTGTCGGGTAGCGTTGACCTGGGCATTCGCCGTCAGAACGACGCCTACAACATGTCGAACGCCGGTTCCAGCCGCAACGCCATCACCTTCTCGGGCACCGAGGATCTCGGTGGCGGCATGCGCGCGTTCTTCTTCGCGAACCATCGCTACAACCTGAACACTGGCGCGCAGCGCGACGCCGCCTTCTGGCGTCAGGGCTGGGTGGGGCTGGGCGGCGCGTTCGGTGACATCAGGCTCGGCAAGCAGTTGCCGCCGCTGCAGGTCGTCAACGGTGACTTCGATCCGTTCGGCACCGAGACGGTGGGCACCACCCACACCGGTGGTCTCTACGCCGGGCAGTCCACTTCCGGCGCGCGCTACAACAACTCCATCTACTACCGCTCGCCCAACCTGAGCGGCCTGAGCTTCGGCGCAATGATCGCGGCAGGTGACGCCAACAGCGAAATCAACGCCGTGAGCGGCAAGGAGCGTCCGATCGGCTTCGTGGTCGACTACGCGGCGGGCCCGATCCGCCTGGCGGCCGCCTACGACCGCAACGCCGACGACAAGAAGACCACCGGTGTCTACGGCTCGTACAACGCCGGCGTCGCGGCCCTGATGTTCCAGTGGGAAAAGGGCGATCTGTACACCAGCACTACTCTGACCAAGAAGGATGCGGGTCGCTGGTCGATCGGCGCGAGCGTGCCGTTCGGCGCGGCCACCTTCAAGGCCGGCTACACCAAGTGGAAGGACGAGGACATCAAGAAGTTCGGTTTGGGCCTGTGGTACAGCCTTTCCAAGCGCACGACCCTGTACACCGATGTGGGCAAGCTCAGCGGCAATGGCTACAGAGACGTTGTTGGTGGTATCGGAGCCGCGGTTCTGACTGACGTGAACCGCAAGGCCCAGTTCGACGTGGGCATCAACCACAAGTTCTGATCGGTTTTTCCGATGCGAACCAGCAAGCCGCCCCTCGGGGCGGCTTTTTCATGGGCGCCGCCTAGGGAAAACACAGCGTTGGTGGTGTGCAACAGGCGGTCGCCGGCAGCGGCGCGTTCGGTCAATATGCGAAGTTGAAGAACCTCGCTTCGGAGACCCAGATGAAAAGAACTGTGCTTATCGTGTCCGTCCTTGCCGCCGCCTGCGGCGCCGTTTGCGCGCAGACCACGCCGCCGACAGTCACGGTCTACGGCATCGTGGATGCCGGCATCAACCAGGTGACCGGCATGGCCAGCAACAAGACCCAGTTGGTCAGCGGCATCATGGAAGGGTCGCGCATCGGACTGCGCGGCAACGAAGACATCGGTGGCGGGTTCCGCGCACTCTTCGTCGCGGAGCACCGCTTGGAGATCAACGACGGCACCTTCAGCACCCGGCCATTGTCGGGATTGCAAACGCCTGATCGATTGAATCAGGCGGCGCTGCTTATACCTGGGTTCTCTACTTTCACCCCTGCCCAGCAGCTGGGTTTCCAACAGGCAGTTTCCGGCGTAGCCGCCAACCTCGCCCGGAGACTGGGGGTCAACGTCGACAGCACGCCGGCGCGCTTCTGGGACCGCCAGGCCTATGTCGGACTGGTCACACCCTACGGCGCCATCCTGCTGGGCCGCCAGTACACGCCAGCCTACGAGTTGACCGCCACCTTCGACACCTTGGGCACGCAGTCCTCCCTGACGGCGGGCCAGGTGATTTCGGTGCCTGCGGGCATCGATATCCGTGTCAGCAATGCCATCCAGTATCGCATCGTGCTCGGGGGGCTGACCGCGGGGGCGATGTATTCGTTCGGCGACCCGAGCACGGTGACCGGCAACAGCAAGGCCAACCGCTTCGGCGGCGCGATGGCGATGTACAAGGCGGGGCCCTATTCCGTGGGCATCGGCTACAACCAGCGCAACAACGACATCGGCCAGAAGTCGCTGCGCTCGACAATGGTCGGCGCGTCAGCACAGATCGGCCCGGGCACCGTCAGTGCCCTGTACGGCGAGATCAAGGACGACAACTTCTCGGGTCTGTCGCAGATCGGGCTGCTGCTCGCCTCTCCGCCAAACAACGCCCCGCCGCTGGTCGCCAGCGTGGTCCAGGCGGCCGTCATTGAGGCGCTGAAGCAGGACGGCACGCTCATGCACATCGGCTACAAGTGGCCGATGGGCAACAACACGCTGTACGTGGCCTACACCAGCTACAACGACAAGCGCGCCCCCAACGCCGACGTGGCGTCCTACGGCGTGGCCTACAGCTACGCGCTGTCCAAGCGCACCGACATCAATGCAGTGCTGGCGCACTTCGACAACAAGAACCTGGCGCAGGCCGCACCGGGTCAGGCCGGCTTCTTCGGCGGCTTCACGAAGAGCGCCGGCACCGACGCGACCAACGTCGCGCTGGGCATCCGGCACCGCTTCTGACGCGGGGCCAGAAGGCGCATCCCAAGGGCCGCCCCGGGGGGGCGGCCCTTTCGCATGGTGGGCGACCGAACGAACGATGGTGGACGCATACCGATCGATCTCGCGCAGGGCATGGCTGGGCTCGGTGCCCGCGCTGCTCGCCGCCGGTTGCGCGACCCCGCCGCCTCCGGCCGCAACGGCCGCGGCGGAGTGGCACGACGTGCCGCTGCCCGGCAAGCGCCGCACCGAATACCGCTGGGAGCGGCTCGAAGGGCGGAGCGAACTCGTCGCACGCGCCGATCGTTCTTCGTCGATGTACCGCCGCCGCGTCGCCGAGCAGCCTGGTCCGGACGCCGCGATCGAGTTCGCGTGGTGGGTGCAGTCTCTGCCCGTGGAAGGCGATGTGTCGAACGCGGACACCGAGGACGCCGCGGCCCGCGTGCTGCTCGCCTTCGGCGGCGACCATGGCCGGCTGTCGCCGCGCAACCAGATGATGTTCGAGCTCGCGCGCGCGCTGACGGGCGAGGCGCCACCGTACGCGATGCTCGGCTACGTCTGGGACGTCAAGGCGCCTGTGGGCAGCACCGTGGTGCATCCGCGCAGCGACCGCGTGCGTAAGATCATCGTCGAGTCGGGCCCTGCGGGGCTGCGCCAGTGGCGCAGCTACCGGCGCTCGGTGCGCGACGATTTCCAGCGCGCCTTCGGCGAGGCGCCCGGGCCGCTGCTGGCGGTGGCGGTGATGACCGACGGCGACAACACCGGCTCGACGCTGTTCACGCGCTACCGCGACATCCGATTGCGTTGACGAGCGCCGCGGGTTCACTCGCCCGGGGTTCCCCTCGTGGCATCGACTGCCGCGTCCCCCGATGATTCGGACTCCGCCCGAACACCCCCGGAGTCCCGTGCGATGCGCACCGCCCAAGCCCTGCCGATCCTTGTCGCGGCCGCCACGCTGGCGTTCGGCCTGCCCGCGGCAGGCACGACGTTCAAATGGTCGAGCGCGAGCGACATCCCGACCTGGGACATCCACTCGCAGAACAACGCGCTGGGCAACGGCGTGCACGCGGCGGTCTACGAGTCGCTCTTCTACTACAACAGGAAGTTCGAGCTCGAGCCGGTGCTGGCCACCGGCTACAAGCAGGTGAGCCCCACCCAGGTGCGTATCACGCTGCGCCAGGGGGTCAAGTTCCACGATGGTGCCGCCTTCAACGCCGACGACGCAAAGTTCTCGCTCGAGCGCGCGATGGCCAAGACCTCGAACTACGGTGTCTACACGCAGGGCATCGACCGCATCGTCAAGGTCGACGACTTCACGATCGACATCTTCACCAAGGGTCCGAACCCGGTGTTGCTGCGCCAGATGACCGAGCTGCGCATGATGGACAAGGACTGGGCCGAGAAGAACAAGTCGGTCGAACCCAAGGACATCAAGACCAAGGACGAGAACTTCGCGCACCGCAACGCCAACGGCACCGGCCCGTTCATGCTCAAGAGCTGGGATCAGGACGTGAAGCTCGTGCTGGTGCGCAACCCCAACTGGTGGGGCAAGATGGACAGCAATGTGACCGAGATCGTCTACCAGCCGATCAAGGCCGAGGCCACGCGCGTGGCCGCGCTGCTGTCGGGCGAGGTCGACATGGTGCTCGATCCCTCGCCCGCCGACCTGGTCAAGCTGCGTGCGGCGCCCAACCTGAAGGTCGTCGACGGTGCCGAGAACCGCACGATCTTCTTCGGCATGGACCAGTTCCGCGACGAGCTCCCGGGCAGCAACGTCAAGGGCAAGAATCCGCTGAAGGACCTGCGCGTGCGCCGCGCGCTGTACCAGGCGATCGACATCCAGACGATCGCGCGCGTCACGATGCGCGGCCTGGCGCAACCCACCGGCGCGCTGATCTCGCCGCAGGTCAACGGGTGGACCAAGAAGGCCGACGCGCGCTGGCCGTACGACGTGGAAGGCGCGAAGAAGCTGCTCGCCGAGGCCGACTACCCGCAGGGCTTCGAGGTCGACTTCGCCTGCCCGAACAACCGCTACATCAACGACGAGGAGATCTGCCAGTCGGTGGCGGCGATGTGGGCCAAGATCGGTGTCAAGGCCAGGCTGCGCACGCTGCCGCTGTCGACCTATTTCCCGATGATCCAGCGCTACGAGGCCAGCATCTACATGCTGGGCTGGGGCGTGCCGACCTTCGACGCGCTGTACTCGCTGCAGTCGCTGGTGCGCAGCGTCGGCGCGCAGGGCGACGGCAACTACAACGTGGGCCGCTACAGCAATCCGCAGATGGACGCGCTGGTCGAGCGCATCAAGGCCGAGGTCGACCAGAAGACGCGCAATCAGCTGATCGAACAGGCGCTGCTGCTGAGCCACCAGGACGTCTCGCACATCCCGCTGCACAACCAGGTGATCCCGTGGGCGATGAAGAAGAACATCGACCTGTACCATCGAGCCGACAACCGCATCGACATGCGCGCCGTCAAGGTCAATTGACCTTCGCTGCCCTCGGCGGTCGATACTGTTGCGGGAAAGGCTGAGTCCCGGCCAAGCCGGACGTTAAGCTGCGAAGCGGCGGCCGAAGCCACCATCGCGGCGCCACCACCGACATGCTGCCCTTCATCCTCCGCCGCCTGGCCCAGGCCGTGATCGTGATGCTCACGGTGGCTTTCATCGCCTTCATGCTGTTCCAGTACGTCGGCGACCCGGTCACCAATCTGCTGGGCCAGGACGCCACGCCCGAGCAGCGCCGGCAGTTGCGCGCCGACCTCGGCCTGGACAAACCCTTCCCGGTGCAGTTCGCCGCCTTCGTCGGCAACGCGTTGCGCGGCGAGTTCGGCCTGTCGCTGCGCCAAGGGCGCAAGGTGTCGTCACTGATCGTCGAGCGCTTCCCGGCCACGCTCGAGCTGGCGTTCGGTGCGGCACTGCTCGCGCTCGTGTTCGGCATCCCGATGGGCGTGTATGCCGCGCTCAAGCGAGGCAACTTCCTGGCTCAGGCGCTGATGACGTTCTCGCTGCTCGGCGTGTCGCTGCCGACGTTCCTGATCGGCATCCTGCTGATCCTGGTGTTCGCCGTCACGTTCAAGGTGCTGCCGAGCTTCGGGCGCGGCGAGACGGTCGCGATCGGCGCATGGACCACGGGGCTGCTGACGCCAGACGGCTGGAAGCACCTGATCCTGCCGTCGGTCACGCTATGCATCTTCCAGCTCACGCTGATCATGCGCCTGGTGCGCGCCGAGATGCTCGAGGTGCTGCGCACCGACTACATCAAGTTTTCGCGTGCGCGTGGTCTGACCGACCGCGCCGTGTATTTCGGCCATGCGCTGAAGAACACGCTGGTGCCGGTGATCACGATCACCGGCCTGCAGCTCGGCGCGCTGATCGCCTTCGCGATCATCACCGAGACGGTGTTCCAATGGCCCGGCATGGGCCTGCTGTTCATCCAGGCGGTGCAGTTCGCCGACATCCCGGTGATGGCCGCCTACCTGTGCCTGATCGCGTTGATCTTCGTTGTCATCAACCTGGTCGTCGACCTGCTGTACTTCGCGGTCGATCCACGGCTGCGCATCGAGCGTCCGGCGACTGGACATTGATGGCCATGCTGCAAACCCTGGAACAAGCAGGCGGTGGAGCCTACCGGCGCCTGGTGGCATGGCACGGCGAGCTCACGGCCTTTCGACGCGATCTGCACGCGCACCCCGAGCTGGGTTTCGAGGAGAAGCGTACCGCCGCGCGCGTGGTGGCCGCGCTGCGTGCGGCTGGTGTGGACGAGATCCACGAAGGCATCGGCAAGACCGGCGTCGTCGGCGTCGTTCACGGCGCCTCGCGCTCCAGCGGCCGGATGGTCGGCCTGCGCGCCGACATGGACGCGCTGCCGATGACCGAGGAGAACGACTTCGCGTGGCGCTCGTGCAGCCGCGGCCTGATGCACGGCTGCGGACACGATGGCCACACGACGATGCTGGTGGGCGCGGCGCGCTACCTGGCCGAGACACGGCGCTTCGACGGCAGTGCCACGCTGATCTTCCAGCCCGGCGAGGAAGGTTTCGCCGGCGCAAAGGCGATGATCGAAGACGGGCTGTTCGAGCGCTTTCCGGTCGAGGCGGTTTACGCGATGCACAACTGGCCCTCGCTGCCGGCCGGGCACGTCGGCGTCAACCCGGGGCCGATGATGGCCGCGGCCGACCGCATAGAGATCGTGGTGCACGGCAAGGGTGGGCACGGCGCGCACCCCTATCTGGCGATCGATCCGGTGCTGGTGGCCGCGCACATCATCACCGCGGCGCAGAGCATCGTCTCGCGAAACGTGAGTCCGGTCGACAGCGCGGTGATCAGCCTGTGTGCGATGCAGGCCGGAGACGTTGGTGCGTTCAGCGTGATCCCGCGCGAGGCCAAGCTCATCGGCACGGTGCGCACCTTCCGCCGCGAGGTGCAGGACATGGTCGAGGAGCGGCTGGCGCGCCTGGTGGACTCGGTGGCCGTCGCGTTCGGCGCCACCGCCTCGTTGCACTACCAGCGCACCTACCCGGCCACGATCAACAGCCCCGAGCACGCCGAGTTCGCTGCCGACGCGGCGGCAGCCCTGCTGGGCGGCGACAAGGTGGTGCGCGAGCTGCCGCCGAGCATGGGCGCCGAGGACTTCTCGTTCATGCTGCAGGTCAAGCCCGGCGCCTACCTGCGGCTGGGGCAGGGCGGCAGCGCCTTCCTGCACAACACGCGCTATGACTTCAACGACGAGGTGCTGCCGCTCGGTGCGGCGCTCTTCGCCACCCTGGTGGAACGGTCGATGCCGCTGGCCACCCCTTCGTGAGTCCCTAGGAGACATGCCATGACCCAATTCAAGCCCACCCTGGTCGCCACCGCGCTCGCGCTGAGCCTGGGGCTCGCGCAGGCGGCCACGCTGCGCGTGGCCAACCAGGGCGATGCGACCTCGATGGATCCGCATTCGCTGAACGAATCGCTGCAACTGACCGTCACCGGCAACGTCTACGAGCCGCTGGTCGGGCGCGACAAGAAGCTCGGCCTCGAACCTGCTTTGGCCACCCGATGGGCGCAGACCTCACCGACGGTGTGGCGCTTCGACCTGCGGCGCAACGTGAAATTCCACGACGGCACGGATTTCACGGCCGACGACGTGGTGTTCACCTTCGGCCGCGCCGCGGGTGACGGCTCCGACATGAAGGGCTACACCTCATCGATCAAGCAGGTGCGCAAGATCGACGACCACACGGTCGAGATCGAGACCACCGCGCCGTTCCCGATCCTGCCCGACGTGATCTCGCTCGTGTACGTCATGAGCAAGAAGTGGTGCGAGGAAAACAAGGCCGAGAAGCCGGTCGACCGGCGCAAGGGCATCGAGAACACCGCGTCGTTCCGCGCCAATGGCACCGGGCCGTACCGCCTGAAGGAGCGCCAGCCGACCACGCGCACGACCTTCGTGCGCAACGGCACCTACTGGGGCAAGGTGGAGGGCAATGTCGACGAGGTGATCTTCACGCCGATCGGCAACGACGCCACGCGCGTGGCAGCCATGCTCTCGGGCGAGATCGACATGATGGAGCCGGTGCCGCTTCAGGACGTGGAGCGCCTGAAGGGCGCGGGCGTCGTGGTGATGCAGGGCCCCGAGCTGCGCACCATCTTCCTCGGCATGGACCAGAAGCGCGACGAGTTGCAGTTCTCCAGCGTGAAGGGCAAGAACCCGTTCAAGGACAAGCGCGTGCGCCAGGCCTTCTACCAGGCGATCGACATCGAGACGATCAAGTCGCGCGTGATGCGCAACGCCGCCACGCCCACCGCGCTGATGGTGGCGCCCGGCATCAAGGGCTTCGTGCCCGAGATGAACAAGCGCCTGCCCTACGACCCCGAGGGCGCGAAGAAGCTGCTCGCCGACGCCGGCTATGCGAGCGGCTTCGAGGTCGGCATGAACTGCCCGAACGACCGATACGTCAATGACGGCGAGATCTGCCAGGCCGTGGCGGCGAACCTGGCGCGCGTGGGCATCAAGGTGAACCTGCAGGCCGAAAGCAAGGCCACCTACTTCCCGAAGATCCTGCGCCGAGACACCAGCTTCTACCTGCTGGGCTGGACGCCGGGCACGTACGACGCTCACAACGCACTGTCCAACCTGATGGCCACACCCACCGACAAGGGCCAGGGCCAGTTCAACCTGGGCAGCTACAGCAATCCGAGGCTTGACGAACTGACGGCGAAGATCCAGAGCGAGACCGACCAGCCCAAGCGCAACGCGATGATCGCCGAAGCGTTCAAGCTGCATGCCGACGACATCGGCCACATCCCGCTGCACCAGCAGGCGCTCGCGTGGGCGATGAAGAAGAACGTATCGCTGGTGCAGCTGGCAGACAACTTCATGCCGTACAAGTACATCGTCGTCAAGTAGGCCTGAGGCAGCGCGCATGACCACCGCCACTGCATCCGGCGCCTGGGCCCGCTTCTTCGACGGCGACATCTGGCACAGCTTCCGCAACTCGCCGGTGGCCGTCGGCGCGGCGTTGGTGGCGGCGGTGTGCATCTTCTGCGCGCTGTTCGCCAACTGGGTCGCACCGCACAACCCGTTCGACCTGGCCACGCTCGAGCTGTCTGACGCGCGCCTGCCGCCGGCCTGGGAGGACGAAGGCAGCACGAAGTACCTGCTGGGCACCGACGACCAGGGGCGCGACATCCTCTCGGCGCTGATGTTCGGCGCGCGCATCTCGATGCTGGTGGGCATGGCTTCGGTGGCGCTGTCGGTCGTCGTGGGCGTCGGTCTCGGGTTGCTGTCGGGGTTCGTCGGCGGCAAGACCGACGCCTTCATCATGCGCGTGTGCGACGTGATGCTGTCCTTTCCGTCGATCCTGATCGCGCTCTTGATCGATGGCGTCGGGCGCGCGATGTTCCCGAACGCGCATGACTCGCTGGCCTTCGCGGTGCTGGTGCTGGCGATCGCATTGCCGGGGTGGGTGCAGTACGCGCGCACGGTGCGTGGCTCGACGCTGGTGGAACGCAACAAGGAATACGTGCAGGCCGCGCGCGTGGTCGGTGTCGCTCCGCTGCGCATCATGCGCAGGCATGTGCTGCCCAACGTGATGGGGCCGGTGCTCGTGCTGGCCACGATCCAGGTCGCCACCGCGATCCTGACCGAGGCCACGCTGTCCTTCCTCGGCGTGGGCGTGCCGCCGACCCAGCCGTCGCTGGGCACGCTGATCCGCATCGGCAACGACTTCCTGTTCTCCGGCGAGTGGTGGATCACGATCTTCCCGGGGCTGATGCTGGTGCTGATCGCTCTGTCGGTGAACTTGTTGGGCGACTGGCTGCGCGACGCCTTGAACCCGAAGCTGAGATGACCACCCCCGGAGCGGCTTCGCCGCACCCCCTCGAGGGGGCAACGCCAGCGGGCCGGCAAAGCCGGATCCGCGGCACTCGCCTGGTCGAGCCTTCATCTTGCCCTGGGCCGGTCTCGCCGCGAAGTGGGCGGTCGCGATGACCGCGAACGCCACTCTTCTCGAAGTCAAGCACCTGCGCGTCGAGTTCCCGACGCGCCGCGGCACGCTGCTCGCGCTGGACGACATCTCGTTTTCGATCGCGCCGGGAGAGATCCTCGGCGTGGTCGGCGAATCCGGCGCAGGCAAGTCTCTCACCGGTGCCGCGATCATCGGCCTGCTCGACCCGCCGGGCCGCATTGCCGGCGGGGAGATCCTGCTGGCCGGCCAGCGCATCGACAACCTGCCCTACGAGCAGATGCGCCGGATCCGCGGGCGCCAGATCGGAGCGATCTTCCAGGACCCGCTGACCTCGCTGAATCCGCTGTACACGATCGGTCGGCAGCTCTCCGAGACCATCCGCACTCACCTGCCGATGAGCGAGGAACAGGCGCGCGCACGGGCGATCAAGCTGCTGCAGGAAACCGGCATCCCGGCGGCCGAGCAGCGCATCGACCAGTATCCGCACCAGTTCAGCGGCGGCATGCGCCAGCGCGTGGTGATCGCGCTGGCGCTTGCGGCCGAACCGAAACTCATCGTCGCCGACGAGCCGACGACCGCACTGGACGTCTCGATCCAGGCGCAGATCATTTCGCTGCTCAAGCGCGTGTGCAAGGAGCATGGCGCCGCGGTCATGCTGGTCACGCACGACATGGGCGTCATTGCGGAGACCTGCGACCGCGTGGCCGTCATGTACGCCGGGCGCATCGCCGAGGTGGGCCCGGTGGCCGAGGTGATCCATCGGCCAGCGCATCCGTACACCGTGGGCTTGATGGGCTCGATTCCCGCGATGGGCGAGGAGCGAGAGCGCCTCGCGCAGATCGACGGCGCGATGCCGCGATTGAACGCGATTCCCAGCGGCTGCGCCTTCAACCCACGCTGCCCCAAGGTGTTTGACCGCTGCAAGAGCGAGCGTCCGAACCTGGTGGACGCCGGGGCCACGCGCGCCGCCTGTTGGCTCGTCGGGAGCAGGGCATGACGGCGCTGGTCCAGGTCGACGACCTCGCCAAGGTCTTCGACGTCTCGGCGCCCTGGCTCAACCGCGTGATCGAGCGCAAGCCTCGCCAGTTCGTGCACGCGGTCGACGGCGTCAGCTTTGCGATCGAGAAGGGCCGCACGCTCGCACTGGTGGGCGAGTCAGGTTGCGGCAAGAGCACGGTCGCGCGCCTGCTGGTTGGCCTGTACGGGCCGACGCGCGGCAACGTCAAGTTCGACGGCGTGGACGCCACGAGCCTGGACGCCGCGCAGACGCGCACGCTGCGCCGGCGCATGCAGATGATCTTCCAGGATCCGTATGCAAGCCTGAATCCGCGCTGGAAGGTACTCGACATCGTGGCCGAGCCGATCCGCGAGCACGGCCTGGTCACTGACCCCGGGCAACAGCGCGCCAAGGTCGCCGAACTGCTGGCCTCGGTGGGCCTTGCGGCGGCCGACGCCGAGAAGTTCCCGCACCAGTTCTCGGGCGGGCAGCGCCAGCGCATCTCGATCGCGCGTGCGTTGGCGACGCAACCCGAGTTCCTGGTCTGCGACGAACCGACGTCGGCGCTGGACGTGAGCGTGCAGGCGCAGGTGCTCAACATCATGAAGGACCTGCAGCGCCAGCGCGGACTGACCTACCTGTTCATCTCGCACAACCTCGCGGTCGTGCGGCACGTGAGCGACCAGGTCGGCGTGATGTACCTGGGCCGCCTGGTGGAACTGGCGGACAAGGCCCATCTGTTCTCGAATCCGCGCCACCCTTACACGCGCATGCTGCTCGACGCGATTCCCGACATCCACATGTCGGGCCGCTCGCGCACGCCGGTGCAGGGCGAGGTGCCCAACCCGCTGAACCCGCCGACCGGCTGCGCCTTCCACCCGCGCTGCCCACATGCGAATGCGCGCTGCTCGAGCGAAAGGCCGGCGTTCAAGGCCTTCAAGGGCATCCAGGTCGCGTGCCACGCGGTGGAGGAAGGGCGGATCTGATCAGTCGACCAGTCGCTCGCGTGCGAACAGCTCGGCGACGCTTTCGCGTTCGCGGATCAGCGAGACCTTCTCGCCGTCAACCATGACTTCGGCGGCGCGCGGCCGGCTGTTGTAGTTGCTCGCCATGCTCATCGCGTAGGCGCCGGCTGACAGCACGGCCAGGCGGTCGCCGGGTTCGATCACGAGCGCGCGGTCGCGGCCCAACCAGTCGCCCGACTCGCACACCGGTCCCACGACGTCCCACAGCACCGGCTCGCCGTCGCGCAACATGCAGGGCACGATGCCCATCGTTGCGCCGTACATCGCCGGGCGCATCAGGTCGTTCATCGCCGCATCGACGATGCAGAAGTTCTTCTCGTCGCCGCGCTTGGTGACCAGCACCTCGGTGATCAGCATGCCGGCATTGCCCACCAGCGAGCGGCCGGGCTCGAACAGCAACTCGCGGTGGCCGTGCCCGCGTGCGTCGATGCGCGCGAGCAATTGGCGCACCAGTTGCTCGGCCTCGGGCGGCGCCTCGTCGGTGTAGGTGATGCCCAGGCCGCCGCCGACGTCGAGATGGGAGATCGCGATGCCCTCGCGCTCGAGGGCCTCGATCAGGTCGAGCAGGCGCTCGAGCGCGTCGAGGTAGGGGCCGGCCTCGGTGATCTGCGAACCGATGTGGCAATCGATGCCGACCACCTCCAGGCCGGGCAGGCGAGCCGCCTGCCGGTACGCGGCCAGCGCCTGGTCGTGCGCGATGCCGAACTTGTTGCTCTTCAGTCCGGTGGAGATGTAGGGGTGCGTGCGCGCGTCGACGTCCGGGTTGATGCGCAGGCTCACGGGGGCGCGGCGCCCGATCGAATTCGCCACGCCGGCCAGCGTGTCGAGTTCGGCCTCGCTCTCGACGTTGAAGCACTTGACGCCGACCTCGAGCGCGCGCCGCATCTCGTCGGGCCGCTTGCCCACGCCGGAGAACACGATCTGCGACGGATCGGCGCCCGCAACGAGCACGCGCTCGAGCTCGCCCATCGACACGATGTCGAAGCCACAACCGGCCCGTGCAAAGGTCTGCAGCACGGCCAGCGTGCTGTTCGCCTTCATGGCGTAGCACACGAGGTGGCGCCGCCCGGCGAGCGCCCGCTGGTAGCCCCCCAACGCCTCGAGCATCGAGCTGCGCGAGTAGGCGTACAGCGGCGTGCCGTGCGCATCGGCCAGTGCGTCGGCCGGGACGCCTTCGACGTAGAGCTTCGGGCCGCGCCAGTGGACGTGCGGCGCGCCGGGCAGGGCCCTCACTTGGCGCCCGCCGGCGCCGAGGCGGCCGATGCAGGGCCCTCGGCGGGCTTGAGCGGGCCCTTCTGGCCACACCCCCACGCCGCCAGGGCGATGACGCACACCGCTACACTCGACCGCAGCAAGCCTCTCATGCGAACGATTCTAGCGACGCGATGTCCGCCGATACCCTGAGCGACGCCGAGTACCGCCGCCTCGCAGGCGAAACCCTGGCGCGCGTCGAGGCCACGATCGACCGCTGGCTGCAGGACGACGTGGTCGACATCGACGGCAGCCGCACCGGCGGACTGCTCGAGCTGACGTTGCCCGGCGGAAGCAAGATCGTGATCAACACGCAGCCACCGCTGCAGGAGCTGTGGCTCGCGGCGCGTGGGGGCGGCTACCACTTCAAGCGGATGGGCGGCGCGTGGCGCGACACCAAGGACGGGATGGAGTTCTTCGAGCGCCTGTCGCGCGAGGCCAGCGCCCAGGCGGGCAAGCCGCTCGCCTTCAGTTCTTGAACAGGTCGAGGATGCTCTTCTTCTCTTCCTCGGTCGGTGGCGTTGCAGCGGGCTGCTCGTCCAGGCCCACGCTGATGACGCCCTGGCCGTGCGCGAACTCCTCGTACGTCCATTCGCCACCGGCCTGCACCAAGCCGTCGGGCGCCTTCAGCTGAGCCACGGGCACGCCCTTGAGTGCGTGCGCCATGTATTCGATCCACACCGGCAGCGCGAGGCCGCCGCCGGTTTCGCGGTCGCCGAGTTTCTTCGGGTTGTCGTAGCCGATCCACACCACGGCGACCAGGCTGGGTTGCCAGCCGGCGAACCACGCATCCATCGAGTCGTTGGTGGTGCCGGTCTTGCCGAACAGGTCGGTGCGCTTGAGCGTGGCCTGCGCGCGCGCAGCGGTGCCCGAGCGAGTCACCTCCTGCAGCAGGTTGGTCATCACGAAGGCGTTGCGCGCATCGAGCACGCGCATCGATTCGTCGAGCACCGGCTTGGTGCCGTCCTGCAGCACGCGACCGCGGTGGTCGGTCACGCGCTCGATCAGGCGCGGCGGCACGAGGTAGCCGCCGGTGGCGAACACGCCATAGGCGCTGGCCATCTGAAGCGGGGTCACCGAACCTGCGCCCAGCGCCAGTGTCAGGTAGGCCGGGTGCTTGTCGGCGTCGAATCCGAACCGGCTCACCCATTCCTGCGCATAAGGAGGGCCGATGGCCTGCAGCACGCGGATCGACACCATGTTCTTGGATTTCGCCAGCGCGCGCCGCAGCGGCATCGGCCCTTCGAACGTGCCGTCGTAGTTCTTCGGCTCCCAGGGCTGGCTGCCCGTGGTGGCAGCGTCGAAGAACAGCGGCGCGTCGTTGACGACGGTGGTTGCGGTGAAGCCCTTCTCCAGCGCGGCCGAGTAGATGAAGGGCTTGAAGCTGGAGCCGGGCTGCCGCCAGGCCTGCGTGACGTGGTTGAACTTGCTCTTGCGGTAGTCGAAGCCACCGACCATCGTGCGAATCAGGCCCGTGGCCGGTTCCAGGGCCACGAAGGCGCCCTCGACCTCGGGCACTTGCGTCAGAGACCACTGGCCCTTGGGCCCGAGCACCGCCCGCACGACCGCGCCGCGGCGGATCTTCTTCTGCGCCGGCGCCTTGTCGGCCAGGCCCGAAGTCACCGGCCTGAGGCCCTCGCCCGTGACCGTGATCGACTCGCCATCCTGCAGCATCGCCACCACCTTGCGCGGCGAGGCCTCGATGACGACGGCCGCGCGAAGGTCGTCGTTGTCGGGGTGATCGGTCAGCGCTTCGGCCACGCGCGCATCCAGCGCCGCTGCATCGGCCGGCAGGTCGACGAAGGCCTCCGGACCGCGATAGACCTGGCGCAGTTCGAACTCGAGCAGCCCGCGACGCAGCGCGCGGTAGGCCACCATCTGGTCGTTGGCATTGATGCCCAGGTAGATGTTCAGCCCGCGTGTGTAGGCCTCGTCGCCGTACTGGCTGTAGACGAGCTGGCGCGCCGTCTCGGCGACGTACTCGGCGTGCACCGGTACATCCGGTTGTGTCCGGTAATGCAGCTTCTCCGTTCGCGCCGCGGCAGCCTGCTCGCTGCTGATGAATCTGTTGTCGAGCATGCGGTCGATGATGTACTGCTGCCGCGAGGCGGCGCGCTTCGGGTTGACGATCGGGTTGTAGATCGACGGCGCCTTGGGCAGCCCGGCCAGCATCGCGGCCTCGGCCACGGTGATGTCCTTGAGCGGTTTGCCGAAGTAGATCTCCGAGGCCGCCGCGAAGCCGTAGGCCCGCTGCCCCAGGAAGATCTGGTTCATGTAGGCCTCGAGGATCTGGTCCTTCGTGAGCTGGCTCTCGATCTTCCAGGTCAGCAGGATCTCGTAGATCTTGCGCGTGACCGTCTTCTCCGAGGACAGGTAGAAGTTGCGCGCAACCTGCATCGTGATCGTCGAGGCACCCTGGCTTCGGGCTTCGCTGAGCTGCGCGATCGCGGCGCGCGCGATGCCCACGAGATCGACACCGCTGTGGTCGTAGAAGCGCGCATCTTCGATCGCGAGCACCGCGTCACGCATCACCTTGGGCACTTCGGAGATCGGCGTGAAGCTGCGCCGTTCTTCGCCGAACTCACCCAGGAGCACACCGTCGGACGAGTACACGCGCAGCGGCAGCTTGGGCTGGTAGTCGGTCAGACTGTCGATCGACGGCAGATTGGGGTAGGCGACCGCCAGCGCGATGGCCAGCAGTGCCAGCGCCACGGCGGCCAGCGCTCCGAGCAAGCCCGCCAGCCACGCCAGCGGTCGCAAGATCCAGGGGGCCCAGGGGGGCAGGCGGGAGGACGCGGTCACGGGGCGTATCAAGCTGCAAGAGCGCCGTCAGGCTCTCGCCTCGAGCCCGGCACGTCGTGCGCGATGGATTATAGGAACGCATCTCGCAGCGAGCGCGAGCAAGCGTGAACTGCTGCTCGGTCGTTCACGCGTGCGCTGACGCCAAGCGCCGCCCAATGATTTATGGTCGTGCGCCATGGTCGTGTGCACGTCGGTGTTACACAACGCGAGGTGCCTGGACGCCCGGGTTTGAGGTTGGGCATTCAAGGGCTTTACTGCTAGCATTCAAGTAACTTCTTAACTATCCAGTGTGCCGTTGTCACAATTGCTGCGGCTCGCTCGGGGGGTCATGACGTGAGCTTTCTGGACGCACTGCTGGGCCGTGCCCATCCATCGATGATCGGCCTGGACATCAGCACGTCGAGCGTGAAGCTGGTCGAGCTCGGTCAGAGCACTTCGGGTGAATTCGTCGTCGAGCGCTTCGCCACCGAACCGTTCGAGAAGGGCTGGATCGCCGACGGGCAGATCGAGAAGTTCGACGAGGTGGCCGACGCGGTGCGGCGCGTGGTGACCAAGAGCGGTACGCGCACCAAGAACGTCGCGATGGCCATGCCGCAGTCGGCCGTGATCACGAAGAAGATCATGCTGCCCGCGGGCCTGCGTGAAGAGGAACTCGAGATGCAGGTCGAGAGCGAGGCCAACCAGTACATCCCTTTCTCGCTCGACGAGGTCAGCCTCGACTTCTGCGTCGTCGGCCCGAGCCCGACCTCGGTGGGCGACGTCGAGGTGCTGATCGCGGCGTCGCGCAAGGATCGCGTGCAAGACCGCCAGGGCCTGGCCGAAGCCGCTGGGCTCAAGCCGGTCATCCTCGACATCGAGAGCCACGCGTCGCGGCTGGCGATGAGCCGCATCGTCAGGACATTGCCCAACGAGGGCAAGGACGCCCTGGTGGCGCTGTTCGAGATCGGCGCGGACACGACCAGCCTGAAGGTGTTGCGTGACGAGGAACTGCTCTACGACCGCGACCAGGCGTTCGGCGGCTCGCAGCTCACCCAGCTCATCTCGCGCCAGTACGGCTTCTCCTTCGAGGAGGCCGAGACCAAGAAGCTTGCCGGTGATCTGCCGGAGGACTACGAGTCGGCGATCCTGACTCCCTTCGTGGACAGCCTGTCGCAGGAAATCGGCCGTGCTTTGCAGTACTTCTTTACCAGCACGCCGCACCACAAGGTGCACTACGTGATGCTGGCCGGCGGCACGGCCACGCTGACCGGCCTGAAAGAACGGGTCACCGATCTGACCGGCTTTGCCTCGATGGTCGTCAACCCGTTCGAACACATGAAGCTCGGCGGCTCGGTACGAGAGAACAAGGTGCGGCGCGAGGCGCCGTCCTATCTCACGGCCTGCGGGCTGGCGATGCGGAGGTTCATGCAGTGATCCTCATCAACCTACTTCCCCACCGGGAAGAAAAGCGCAAGCGGCGCCGCACCGCCTACTTCGCCGGACTGGCTATCGCCGCAGTGGCAGGCGTGCTCGCGGTCGGCGTCTGGTACGTGGTGCTGGAAAGCATGAAGTCCTCGCAGGAGGAGCGCAATGCCTACCTCGGCTCCGAGATCAAGAAGCTCGAAGCGCAGATCAAGGACATCGCCAACCTGCGCGCCGAGATCGACGCCCTGAAGGCCCGCCAGAAGGCGGTCGAAGACCTGCAGGCCGACCGCAACGTGCCTGTGCACCTGCTCAACGAACTGGTCAAGCAGACGCCCGAAGGCGTCTACCTCACCACCATCAAGCAGGCCGGCCAGGTGGTCACGGTGATCGGCGTGGCGCAGACCAACGAGCGCGTCTCCGAGTTCTTGCGCAACACCCTGTACAACTCGCCCTGGCTCGAGAAGCCCGAGCTGATCGAGATCAAGGCGGCCGCGGCCGCCCAGGGGCGCACCAGCGGCCGCCTGTTCGACTTCTCGATGCGCGTGTCGATCAAGCGGCCCCAGGCACCTGCCGATGCCGCCAGCGCGCCGCCCGCCAAGACCGTCGCGGTCAGCGCCAAAGCCTCCTGAGACCCGCAACATGGCCACGCAACCCACCCCTTCGCGCAGCTTCGAGCTGAGCACGATGTTCGAGCAGGCTGCGGCTCAGTTCCGTGGCCTGGACACGCGACAGCCCGGCCAGTGGCCGCTGTTGCCCAAGATGGCCTCGTGGCTGGCTTTGGCCGCCGCGATGGTCGTGCTGGGCTGGTTTCTGATCCTTTCGGCCAAGTCCGACGAGCTCGAGGCCGAGCGGGCCAAGGAGCCCAGCCTGAAGCAGGACTACCGCGGCAAACTGGCCCAGGCGGTGAACCTGCCCGAGCTGCGCAAGCAAAAGCAGCAGGTCGAGGAGTACGTGACCCAGCTCGAGAAGCAACTGCCCGGCAAGGCGGAGATGGACGCGCTGCTGTCGGACATCAACCAGGCCGGCATCGGTCGTGGCCTGCAGTTCGAACTGTTCCGCCCGGGCTCGGTGGCAGTCAAGGATTACTACGCCGAACTGCCGATCTCGATCCGTGTCGCGGGCCGGTACCACGACGTCGGCGCGTTTGCCGCTGACGTAGCCAACCTGTCTCGCATCGTCACGCTTCACGACATGACGATCTCCGCGCCGCTGCAGCGCGACAGCGCAGGCGCTCTCGCGATGGAGGCCACGGCTCGCACATACCGCTACCTGGACGCCTCCGAGATCACGGCCCAGGCCAACCAGAAGAAGGCGGCCGCCGGAGCCAAGAAGCCATGAAGCACGTGTGTCCGAACCGGTCCCCCGTCGCGCGCACCGCCTGGGCGGTCGTCGCGGCGCTTGCGCTCGTGGGTTGCGGCGCCGAGCTCGAGGAGCTCCAGTCCTGGATGGATCAGCAGAAGCGCGAGGTCAAGCCGAGCGTTCCGCCGTTGACGCCGCCGAAGAAGTTCGACCCGCAGCCTTACGCCGTCGCCGAAGCGGTGGACCCGTTCAGCAACCAGAAGCTGGCCGTGGCGCTCAAGCGCGACGAGCGTGCCCCGAGCTCGCTGCTGGCCGCCGAACTGAACCGGCGCAAGGAACCACTCGAGGCCTACCCGCTGGACAGCATGTCGATGGTCGGCAGTCTCAACCGCACCGGCAAACCGTACGCGCTGTTGCGCGTCGAAGGCCTGCTTTACCAGGTCAAGGTCGGTGATTACATCGGCCAGAACTATGGCCGCATCCTCAAGGTCGGCGAGTCCGAACTCGTCCTGCGCGAGGTGGTGCAGGACGCTGCGGGCGAGTGGATCGAGCGCAACACGTCGCTGCAACTGGTCGAACAGCGGGCCGCAAGATGAAGAATCCGAAGGAGAAACGCATCATGACAACGTGGCGTTCGTGGGGGGTGGCAGTGGCGCTGGCAGTGGGTGCTCCCGCGGCCTTGGCGCAGGGGGTGATCCAGGCGATCACGAGCAGCCAGCAGGCCGGCGCCGAGGTGGTGCGCGTCGAGCTGAGTGAACCTCTGTCGGCCGTGCCGGCCGGTTTCTCGATCCAGCAGCCGCCGCGCATCGCGATCGACCTGCCGGGCGTGACGAGCGCGCTGCCTCGCCCGTCGGTCGAGATCAACTCGGGCAACCTGCGCTCGGTGAGCGTGGCCCAGGCCGGCGACCGCACGCGGCTCGTGTTGAATCTCAAGCAGGCCGCGACCTATCGCGCCCAGCTCGATGGCAAGGCCCTGCTCATCGTGGTCGACACGGGTGCGCCCGCGGCCGCCAGCATGGCCGCCGCGCCCGCCGGTGCCGCGCCCGCGGCTGCGACGACGTTCGCACCGAGCCAGAATCGCGAGCCCTTGTCGTTGCGCGAGATCGACTTCCGCCGCGGCGTCGATGGCGCGGGGCGCGTGGTCGTCACTCTGCCGAGCAGCCAGGTGGGAGTGGACATCCGGCAGCAGGGCACGGGTCTGCTGGTCGAGTTTCCGCGCACGACGGTGCCTGACAGCATGCGCCGGCGCCTGGACGTGACCGACTTCGGCACACCGGTGCAGACGGTGACCACCACGCAAAGCGGCGACCGCGTCCGCATGGTGATCGAGCCGCGCGGCAACTGGGAGCACAGCGCCTACCAGAGCGACACGCAGTTCGTGGTCGAGGTGCGTCCGGTGCGCGTCGATCCGAACAAGCTGACGCAGGGTCCCGGCTACCAGGGCGAGAAGCTGAGCCTGAACTTCCAGAACATCGAGGTTCGCTCGCTGCTGCAGGTGATCGCCGACTTCACCAACTTCAACGTCGTGACCAGCGACACGGTCACCGGCAACCTGACGTTGCGGCTGAAGGACGTGCCTTGGGATCAGGCGCTGGACATCATCCTTCAGGCCAAGGGCCTGGGCTTGCGCAAGAGCGGCAACGTGATCTGGATCGCGCCGAAGGACGAGCTGGCGATCAAGGAGCAGGCCGACCTCGAGGCCGGCAAGAAGAAGGCCGACCTGGAGCCGTTGCGTACACAGTCGTTCCAGCTCAACTACACCAAGGCTGACGACGTGGCCAAGGGACTGTCCGGCCAGTCGGCATCGAGTGGCGGTGGCGCTGGGGGCGGCACGGCCACCCGCATCCTGTCGGTCCGCGGCAGCGTGATCGCCGATCAGCGCACGAACCAGCTGTTCGTCACCGACATCCCCTCGAAGCTCGAGGAGATCCAGACCCTGATCGGCCGCATCGACATTCCGGTGCGGCAGGTCCTGATCGAGGCGCGCATCGTCGAAGCGGCCGACACGTTCGGCAAGTCGCTGGGCGTCAAGCTGGGCTTTGCCGACCTGCGCGGCTTGCGTGGCGGCACGCCGGGGTGGAGCCTGGGCGGCGACAACCGCGTCAGCGTGGGCGGCAACTATGCGGCGATCGGCACGCAAACGCTGCAGTCCACCGGGACGACGCCGTTCAACAACTCGCAGTTCGTCAACCTGCCCGCGATCGGCCAGGGCGGCTATGACCCGGCCACGTTTGCGCTGTCGATCTTCGGCGCCTCGTCCAACCGCTTCCTCAACCTCGAGATCTCTGCACTCGAGGCTGACGGCAAGGGCAAAGTGGTCTCGAGCCCGCGCATCGTGACGGCCGACCAGGTCAAGGCGTTCATCAGCCAGGGCACGAAGGTGCCTTTCCAGCGCGCCACGAGTTCGGGCGCGACGGCGATCGAGTTCGTCGAGGCGAGCCTGAAGCTCGAGGTCACGCCCCAGATCACGCCCGAAGGCAACATCATCATGGACGTGAAGATCAACAAGGACAGCCTGGGCACGCTGACCGCGCTGGGCCGCGAGATCAACATCAAGGAAGTCAAGACTCAGGTGCTTGTCGAGAACGGCGGCACCGTGGTGATCGGCGGCATCTACGAACAGCAGCAGAACGATTCGGTGAGCAAGGTGCCCTTGCTGGGTGACGTGCCGGTGGTGGGCAACCTGTTCAAGACCAAGACACAGGATTCGTCGCGCACCGAATTGCTGGTCTTCCTCACGCCGAAGGTCGTGACCGAGAAGGCTGCCGTCCGGTGAGTCCGGTGGCGTTGCTCGGCAAGCTCAGGCCGCGCTGGCTGTGGCCTGCGGCGGGCCTCGCATTGCTCGTCGCCTGCGGCGGCGGAGGTGGTGCCAGTGGCACCGATCCTTTCACCGGCGGCGGGTCCGGCAGCGGCACCTTCGGCGGCGGTGCCGGCACACCACCGTTCGGCGGTGGCGCCGGCGGTGGGGGTGGGCTGGCGGGCGACGGCCCGCGGCCGTCACCCGACCCCGTGGTGGTCGTCAGCAACGACGCGATCCAGGGATCGGTGCTCAGCACCGAGACCGGCGCGCCGGTCTCCGGCGCGTCCGTCCGGTTCTCGGCAACGACACTGACCACTGACGGTCAAGGGCTGTTTTCCCAGGCCACATCACCGGCGATTCCCCGCCTGGTCATCGAAGGCGCGGCCACGGGGTTCGAGCCGCTCTTCGGCGTGACCGAAGTGCTCGGCACCGTGCCCTCGGTCAGCATCTTTCGCCTCACGCCGTACGGCACGACATCGTCAGTGACGGTTGCTTCCGGCGGTTCCGTGGCGCAGACGGGCACCGCTGCGTTGCTCACGGTGCCGGCAAACGCGCTGGTGGCTGCCGGCGGCGGGGCCGCGCCGGCCACGGTCGACCTGCGGGTCACCTCGGTCAACGTCGGCAGCGACAGCAACCTGCTGTCCGGCGACTACACCGACAGCAACGGCGCCGCGGTACAAGCTTTCGGCGCCGTGACACTGTCTTCGTCGGTCCCCCTCGATGTGGCGAGCGGCCAACAGCTCACGCTCCAGATTCCAGTCAGCACTCGCAGCAGCGTGTCGCCAGCGTCGGCAACGCTGTACTACTTCGACATCGCCGCGGGCCGTTGGGTGGCAGACGGCAGCGCGACGCTGGTCTCGGGTACCCAGCCGTATTACACCGCCAGCATCACCCGCTTCGCGCAGTGGATGGTCGGCGTGGCGATTGCTGCGCCGCAGACCATCACCGGCTGCGTGGTCGACGACGCCGGTGCGGCGGCGGCCAACGTGCGCATCGCTGCCGATGGCGTCAGCTACTCCAGCATTGCCTACGCGACGACGGATGCCCAGGGCCAGTTCACTCTGCAAGCACCGTCGTCGAGCCGCGTGATCCTGCAGGGACGACGCGGCGCCTACCTCACGAACGCCGCGTCGGTCGATGTGCTGAGTGCTCCGGCGTCGTTGACGCCTTGCCTGACGATCCCGACCACCAACGCGGCGACGATGCGCCTGACCTGGGGCGCGTCGCCGAGCGACATCGACTCGCACCTGCGTGTGCCCGGCGGCGCGCACGTCTACTACGCGTCGAAGGGTTCGCTGTCCGCTGAACCCTTCGCCAGCCTCGACGTCGACGACGTCACCGGCTTCGGGCCGGAAGTGACGACGGTGCGCCGTCCCAAGGTCGGCATCTATCGCTTCTATCTGCATAACTTCTCGCAGACGTTCTCGCCGGGCATGACGGGTTCGCCGACGCGAGTCGAGCTGAACTACGTCGGGCGCACGGTTTCGTTCTCTCCGCCGGCCGGCGAGGGGAATGCGCTGTGGTGGCACCTGTTCGACCTGGAAGTGCAGGCCGACTGCTCGATGGTGCTGTACCGCTACAACCGGTGGCGCAGCGACGAGCCGCAGAACCCCAACACGGCGGCACCTGCGACGGAGTGCGTGCCGACCTGACCCGACTTCGGGGCGTCACCGTGATCTCGCTGGTGGGCATGCCCGGCAGTGGCAAGTCCACGGTCGGGCGGCATGTCGCCCGCCATCTCGCGCTGCCTTTCGTCGACACCGATCATCTGATCGAGCAGCGCATCGGTTGTTCGATCCGCGAGTATTTCGAGCTGCAAGGTGAGGCCGCCTTTCGCGACGTCGAGGCACAGGTGCTCGACGAGGCGACCGCTTCCGCGAACGACCGCGTCATCGCCACCGGCGGCGGCATCGTGCTGCGCGATGTGAACCGCCAGCATCTGCATCAGCGCACGACCGTGCTGTACCTGCGCGCGACCCCCGAGGACCTGGCACGACGCCTGCGTCACGACACGCACCGGCCCCTGCTCCAGGGCGGCGGCGATGCGCTCAGGCGCATACGTGCGCTGTTCACCGAGCGCGACCCCCTGTACCGGCGGACCGCACACTACGTGATCGAGACCGGACGCCCCTCGGTGCACACATTGGTCAACATGGTCCTGATGCAGCTGGAGCTGGCGGGCATCGTGTCGAACCCCTCGCCAAGCGCGCCGTAAACTCGGCGCATGCCGAGTCCCGATTCGAACGTCGCCGCTGCCTGCCGGGTGCCCATCGCGCTGGGCGATCGCGGCTACGACATCGTGATCGGCGCGGGCCTGCTCGGCGAGGACTCGACGTGGAAAGGTCTGCCGCGCGCCTCGACGGCGGTCGTGGTCAGCAACGCCACGGTGGCGCGCCTGCACGGCGAGCGCTTCCGGTCGGCGCTCGCCTGCTGCTATCCGAGGCTGTTGCATGTCGAACTGCCCGACGGCGAGGCACACAAGGATTGGGCTTCGCTCGACATGATCTTCGAGCGCCTGTTGGCGCAGGGTTGCGATCGCAGGACCACGCTGTTCGCTTTCGGTGGCGGTGTCGTGGGCGACATCACCGGCTTCGCGGCGGCCTGCTACATGCGTGGCGTGCCCTTCGTGCAAGTGCCGACCACGCTGCTGGCGCAGGTCGATTCCTCGGTCGGCGGCAAGACCGCGATCAACCATCCGCGCGGCAAGAACATGATCGGGGCGTTCTACCAGCCGC
>Ga0209797_10000054_pt1 | contig 49353 bp, 32 predicted proteins | sample DOMMetBare3Fresh_2_FD_187472 | JGI IMG/M metagenome (GOLD analysis project Ga0209797, IMG submission 187472) | Wetland sediment microbial communities from St. Louis River estuary, USA, under dissolved organic matter induced mercury methylation -... | ecosystem: Environmental > Aquatic >... | reverse complement strand
CCTGTATGGCATCGCGATCGCCGCGACCGCGATGCTGTCGATGACCGGCCTGATCGTGGCGCTCGATGCCTACGGCCCGATCACCGACAACGGCGGCGGCATCGCGGAAATGGCCGGCCTGCCAAAGGATGTGCGCAAGATCACCGACGCCCTCGACGCCGTCGGCAACACGACCAAGGCCGTGACCAAGGGTTACGCGATCGGCTCGGCCGGACTCGCGGCGCTCGTGCTGTTTGCCGATTACACGCACAACCTTGAAATCGTCGGCAAGCTCGAGGCATTCAGCCTGTCCGATCCGGCCGTCATCATCGGCCTGTTCATCGGCGGACTGGTGCCTTACCTGTTCGCCGCGATGGCGCTGGAAGCCGTCGGCCGTGCGGCGGGCTCGGTCGTCATCGAGGTGCGCCGCCAGTTCAAGGAAATCAAGGGCATCATGGAGGGCACGGCCAAGCCCGATTACTCCAAGGCGGTGGACATGCTGACGCGCGCGGCGATCCGCGAAATGATCGTGCCGTCCTTGTTGCCGATCCTGATCCCGGTCATCGTCGGCTTCGGCATGAACTATCTGCTCGGCCCGGGCGCCGGCGTCCGTGCGCTCGGCGGCGTTCTGATCGGCACGATCGTCACGGGACTGTTCGTCGCGATCTCGATGTGCACCGGCGGCGGCGCCTGGGACAACGCCAAGAAGTACATCGAGGAAGGCAATTTCGGCGGCAAGGGCTCGGACACGCACAAGGCGGCCGTGACCGGGGACACGGTCGGCGATCCCTACAAGGACACGGCAGGCCCCGCGATCAATCCGCTGATCAAGATCATCAACATCGTGGCGCTCTTGCTGGTGCCGCTGCTTTAGGGACTGTCCCCGCAGCGAATTGTCCCTTCTTGCGTCGTCCGACTGACAGAAAGGCCCCCTGCGGGGGCCTTTCTTTTGACGGGAATAAGGCTCGATTTCCGGACGTCTTGGGGCCTGAAGGCAGTTACCTTGTGCTGATCCACGTGCCATGGCCAGACGCGGATGTCTCCCTGCCCGTTGCAGAATACGGCGAGGTATAGTGGTACTCAGATTTTCCAGGAGAGATCGACATAATAATCTTTACCGATTTTCGCGCGGCGCTCTGCTGGATCCTTGTGCTCTCGCCTACGCTCGGCGTCGCGCAGACCTCACTCGGTAATCCGAGTGGAAACACGTTCGGCGTCTATGCATTCAGCGCAGGTACATGGAATGGCGAGGTCGCCAAGACGTTCCCGTTGGTCATGGTCCAGTATCAAGGCTGGGCTGAGAATGCGACGAAGATCGCTGACATCAAGAAGCTTGCGTCGCAGGGTCAGCGGGTCGTAATCGATTTCGAATTTCTGGAGACAAAGGAACAGCGACGGAGCAATGAGCCCATGCCGCCGCTGGAGACCATCATCGCGGCAGCGTCGCGGATGCTGGACCAGTTATCCGGAGTTCCTCTGGAGGGCATTACGATCGATGAGGAGAACATGCTGAGCCGTGATCGCAGGCAGCGACTGGCAGACGTCTACAGGGCACTGAAGTCGGCCTATCCATCAAGGATATTTCTGCAATGGGTCGGCATCGGCAGGACCATTAACGGCGTATTGAGGACCGATTGGCACGCGATTCCAGCCGATGGCTGGGTCATAGATCCCTACCTGATCTCGGAGAGGGACTATGCAAGGTATGTGCAGATCATGAAGGGTGCGACCAATCGGATCTACTCGGTCGTCTGGCTGGCGCCGGGATGGAAGGTTGGCGGCGCGCGGCGGCAAGTTGCTGACCCGTCCTGGTGGAATACCGACCAGTGGCGGATTTTCTATAATCGTATGGCCGTAAACCAGGCAAACGAGGTGACGAGTTTCTTGTACATGTACGCGTTGCAGAACGGCGATGCGACCAGCCTGTGGGCCGGAAACGATTGCGACCGCGCGTTTTATCGCGCCATTGTCGATGTGACCATACCCTATCTGAAAGCTCATGCGTTGCCCATGGTGACTCCGGCGCAGCGGCCTGACTGGATTCCCGCGTATTGCCCGAACTGACTTTGGGTCGCCACTGAAGCGGCGCTTCGGGAACGGCATCAACATGCGCCAGATATCTGCACCAGCCGCTGCCGCTGAGCGTCGCACCCCATTGCGATCACGCGGCTTGCGACCAACCTATGACATGAGTCATGGGCACTCTCACTAGTGCATTGCGAATCCTCCGCTGTGCAGCCCTTGTCACGGTGGGCGCGGCGTACGGCCAGAGCGAGCTTGCTGGTGTCGCTGCTGTAAGCGCAATGTGGAGTCGCCCGTACCAGTATCAATCCGCTGGAAATCGCACCATGCACGTCCGCCACTGCCTGCACGCTTCCCTGGTCGCGCTTTCGATCGCCGCGCCATCCGTCGGCGCCGCCTCACTCGATGAGGCCATCGCAGGCGACTATCCCTACCTCGAAAAGCTGTTCCAGCATCTGCACGCCAACCCCGAGTTGTCACGGCAGGAGTTCAAGACCTCGGACCGCCTTGCCCTCGAATTGAATGAGGCGGGCTTCAGCGTGACGCGCAATATCGGCGTGACCGGCCTGGTCGGCACGTTACACAACGGCGACGGGCCGGTGCTGTTGATCCGCGCCGACATGGATGCGTTGCCGGTGCTGGAGAAGACCGGCCTCGCCTACGCGTCGAACGCGCGCCAGGTCAACCTGGAAGGCAAGGAAATGCCGGTGATGCACGCCTGTGGCCACGATATGCACGTCACCTCGCTGGTCGGCGTGGCACGGCGCATGGCCGAACTGAAGGACCGGTGGCATGGCACGCTGCTGTTGCTGGGTCAGCCGGCGGAGGAAGCGCTCGGTGGCGCACGCGGCATGGTGGCCGACGGGCTTTACCAACGCGTGGGACGGCCGGATTTCGCGCTCGCGATGCATGTGATCTCGAAGTACCCTGCGGGAAAGATCGCCTTCAGCGACGGCCTGATGTATTCCAGCGCCGACACGGTGCGCATCAACGTGAAGACCATTGCCACACACGGCGCGGCGCCGCAGAACGGCAATGACCCGGTCGTGATCGGCAGCCAGATTGTGCTGGCGTTGCAGAACATCGTGACCCGCGAGATCTCGCCGATCGAACCAGCACTGATCACGGTCGGCGCCTTCAATGCAGGCACGGCGCCGAATGTAATCGCAGACAACGCCCGACTCGATATAACGGTGCGCGCCAATTCCGAAGCCACACGCGCGCAACTGCTGAAGAGCATCGAGCGCGTGGCGATCAATACTGCGCGCGCGGCCGGCGTCCGCGAGGACATGCTGCCGGAGATCATCGTGTCGCCGGATGGCGCCCCCACGACCAATAACGATGCCGCACTCGCGCGGCGCGTGCGCGCGGCAATGGAGAAAGGCATGGGCGCTGACGCCTTTGTCCCGTGGGCGCAGACCAATATGGGTGCCGAGGACTTCCCGGACCTGGTGAACGTCGATCCGCCCATTCCCAGCGTGTACTTCGAGGTTGGCGGCACGCCGCCTAAGAATATCGCCTCGGGCAACTGGGCCGAGCATCACTCGCCGCTGTTCGTGATCGATCCGGAGACCTCGATCAAGGCGGGCGTCGAGGCCATGACTCTGGCGGCACTCGAGTTGCTGGGCAAGCCCTGATTCGACGAGCGGCATCAACGTGGGGCTCGACAGCTGCACCGCAGAGCGCCGCGGCGGCCGAGCGCCCTACCTCGCAGGAAAACGCTTGGCCAGCACCTCATCCAGGGTCGGCTGGCCGATTTCCTGCAGCTCATAGCGGATGCGCTGGCTCGGCTTGTTGAGCTTCAGCAGGCGGCCGAGGTCGATCGGCGTGCCGATCAGCACCAGGTCGGCGTCGGAGCGGTTGATCGTGCGTTGCAATTCGCGCATCTGCTTGTCGCCATAGCCCATCGCAGGCAGCACATTGCCGGTGGTCGGGTACTTGGCATAGGTCTTTGAAATCGTCCCGCTCGCGAATGGCCGCGGATCGATGATCTCGGCGGCACCAAAGCGGCGAGCCGCCACCCAGCCGGCGCCGTAAGCCATTTCGCCGTGGGTCAGCGTGGGTCCATCCTCAACGACCAGCACGCGCTTGCCGCGGATCGCGGCCGGGTCCTCCACGAAGATCGGCGAGGCGGCCTCGATCAGGATGGCGTTGGGATTGCGGGAGCGGACATTTTCGCGAACCGCCATCACGGCGTCCTGGTTGGCGGTATCGACCTTGTTGATGACGACCACATCGGCCATCAGCAGGTTGGTCTCGCCCGGATGGTAGCTCAGCTCATGACCGGGCCGGTGCGAGTCAACGACGACGATGTGCAGGTCGCTCTTGTAGAACGACAGGTCATTGTTGCCGCCATCCCACAGGATGACATCGACCTCGGCTTCAGCCTGGCGCAGGATCCGCTCGTAGTCGACACCGGCGTAGACAACGATTCCGCGGTCGATGTGTGGTTCGTATTCCTCGCGCTCCTCGATCGTGCAGTCCTGCGCCGCCAGATCTTTGTAAGTCGCGAAGCGCTGCACGGCCTGCTTGACCAGGTCTCCGTACGGCATCGGGTGGCGGATGGCCGCGACCTTGTAACCGCGCGCCATCAGCAATTCGGCGACACGGCGCGTCGTCTGGCTCTTGCCGCTGCCGGTGCGAGCTGCGCAGACCGAGACCACCGGTTTCCTCGACTTGATCTGCGTCGTCCCGGGGCCCATCAGGTGGAAATCCGCGCCGGCCGCCAGGACCAGGGACGCCTTGTGCATCACGGTCTCATGCGAGACGTCGCTGTAAGCAAAGACGACCTGGTCGGCTTTCAGCGAGCGGATGAGCTTGACCAGATCAGTCTCGGGGTGGATCGGAATGCCTTTCGGATACCGGGAGCCTGCCAGTTTTGCCGGGTAGCTTCGCCCGTCGATGTTCGGAATCTGGGTGGCGGTAAAGGCGACCACGTCGTAGGCGGCATTGTCGCGGAAGAAGACATTGAAGTTGTGAAAGTCGCGCCCGGCGGCGCCCATGATGATCACACGCTGGCGGCTCATACCGGTTTCCCATCTCCATCTGAGGAGCCCCGCGGGCGCGGGGCTGGTTGCAAGAATAGCGCAGGAACGGCAAGGTCTGCCGGATGCATTACGGATATTTCTTGTCGACGACGCCGCGGACGAGGTGGGTGTCGTAAACAAGCACGACGGACGCGATGCGCCCGGTTTCCGGATCGAAGTTGAAAACGTCCGCGCAGTCGAACGACACCCGCGATCCGTCCTTCAGCGACCAATCGTACAGGTAATACGCGACGGCCCTCAGATGGCCTTCAGCGCTGACGAGAACGTCATACACGGTGAGCTTGGAGTCGCCCGACGCGCTGGCGACCTTTTCGACGAAGTTGCGCACCGGCAAACGGCCCAGAAATGGCGACTGGACCCAGCCGTCCGCCACGAACAGGGAGGCCGCCTTGTCGGCATCGCCCGCTTCAAGGGCCTTCAGATATTTCCGCACCGCTTGCTGCATGAGTATCTCCGGTACATTTCCGGGCCAAGGGCATCATAGTCTTGGCCGGATTGCCTCCGCACGCAAATACTGGCCGCACAACACAAGATCAGGCGATTCGCGCACCCTGGCGCTTCAATTCCGCCTGCACGAGCCGCACATCAAGGGTGCCGAACGAATGCCCGGTTTTCAGCGACATGGCTGCGGCGACGCCCGCGCCCTGCCCGCTCACGGTGCAGCACATCATGTTGCGCACGGCCGCATGCGACACCTTGTCGCCGCCAACGCAGCGGCCCGCGACGATCAGCTGATCCACCCCTTGCGGAACCAGCGAACGATACGGGACATGGAAGTAACGCCCGGTCGTCGGCAGGATCAGCAGGCCATAGCCATCGATGAATTCCGGAAAGATGCCGATGGAATCTTCGAAGCGCCCCTGTTCGCGCACGTCGGCGGCCGTGAGGTTGTAAAGCGCATCAATCTTGCGCGTGTCGCGGATGCCGAGCGTCATGCCGAAGTTGCGCAGCTTCGCATTCTCGCAACCCGGCATGAATCCCCGCAGCGCCGCGATCGCATGGATGGCCTGCCGCCGGCCCTCGATTTCGCCGCGGGTGAGGTCGGCCGGATCGGTGCCGTCGCAGGCCGGGAGATGGATCAGGTTGAGATACGTGAGATCGCCCTGATCGCTCACCGCGCCCCAGGTGCCGGCGAGCGTCGCGAGTGACGCCGGGATGACCCCCGCCTTCACCGCCTGCTTGAACGGTTTGCGCAGGAACGGCGAGAAAAGGTCGTCCTCCTTGCCGCTGGTCTCGATGTTCCATTCGCCGTTGCCGACCCAGTCCTTGTAGGTCTGGGGATCGGACTTCACCGCGTCGATGAAGCGCCGCTTGTTGACGCCCGTCATCGAGAACATCACTGACGCGGACATCATCTCTTCGCGCGGCGTCTTGCGAACCGGCGCGCCCGCGCGCGCGGCGACGTCCGCATCGCCGGTGCCGTCGACGACGCGCTGCGCCAGGATCGCCTCGCGGCCTGCCTTGCTCTCGGTGATGACGCCGCAGATGGCGCCATCCCGCAGGATGGGCGCAACGAACTGGCGATGCAGCATCGGCTGCACGCCCGCCTCCTGCACCAGCACGTCTGCGACGTACTTGAACATCTCCGCGTCGAGGGCGTGGCTGATCGACTGCGGTTCCGGCATCGCCGCACCCATCGCCTTGGCGCGCTCCTCGAACTCGATGCCGATGCCTTCGCTGTCGACCGTGTGCTCGTGCCGGTACCAGGCGAAGCCCTCGACACCAACCTGGGTGATGTTCCCGCCGAAGCAGCCATTGCGTTCGAGCAGCGTGGTGTGCACGCCGGCACGGGCCGCCGCCAGGGCCGCTGCCAGGCCGCCCGGGCCGCTGCCCACGACCAGGACGTCCGTTTCATGGATGACGTCGATCTCGCGCGCGGCTTCAGTAATTCGTTGCACGGCCGGCTTGCCCCCAGTCTATCGGACGCACCTCGGGCACAACGACGAGCCACGCCACGAGTCCGAACAGTGCCACGACTCCGGAGACGATCAATGCCGAAGTGTAATGGCCGGTCTGCTGCACGAGATATCCGGTCACCACCGGGGCTGACATTCCCGCGACATTGCCAACCGCGTTCTGGATGCCCATCCAGCGCCCGGTCGCCCGCGGGCCCGCAAACGTCTGTGTCACGGACGGATTGGAAGGACTGTTCATGCCGTCCATCACGCCGGTCAGCAGCAGGATCACGGCCCCCGCGAACAGCCCCGCCACCATGCTGCTGGCAATCAGGCAGAGGCCGACCCCGGCGCTGCTGAGTGCAAGCGCAGTCTTGTAGGCCCGGTTCAGGCTCGCCCCGCGCGAGACCCATCGGTCGAGCAGCCATCCTGTCAGCAGCACGCTCGCTCCGTCGAACACGTAGAACGCGGTCGCCATCGGCGCCATCTCGGCCACCGAGAGTCCGCGCTCGTTGACGAGATACAGTGGAAGCCAGGAGAACACGAAGTAGAAGGCGTAATTCGAGCAGAACGTCCCGATCATCCCGCCCCAGAGCGCGCGCTGCCTCAGAATCAGCGCATACGGTGGATCATCACCCGTCTGCGGCGGCGCAGCCCTGCCGTGCGGGCTTCGCATCCAGCGACGCCAGAAGACCAGCCAGAGCAGCGAGGAGAGTCCCATCACCAGGAACATTTGCCGCCACCCGTAGTGGAGCATGATAAGTCCACCCAGCATCGTGCCGATGGCCGGTCCGACCACCGCACCGAACTGCATCGTCGCCGTTGCGCGCGCACGCTGCGTCACTGCCACGTTTCGCGACAGAAGGCTGAGTGCGCTCGGGTAGAAAGTGGACTCGCCGACACCCATCAACAGCCGCAGAGCGATCAGCGCCGCGAGCCCTCCGACGAGGCCGGCCATCGCGGTGGCGAGACTCCACAGCAGGAAGCCACCAGCCAGCACGCGCGCTGGACCGAAGCGATCCGCGCACCAGCCCATGACCGGCTGCATCGGGGCATAGGCCCAGTAGAACGCCGCGAGAACCCATCCCATTTCGCTCGCGGAGAGACTCAGTTCCCGCTCGAGCAGCGGTGCGGCAATGGCGATGCTGCCGCGATCGACGTAGTTGATGAGCAGCGCGACCGACAGCAGTGCGACGAGGCCGAGCGATGCGCGCGAAGCCACCGAATTGCCGCTCAAGACCATCAGCCTGGACTGGCTGCGGGCGCTGCCTGGGTCACGAGCCAATCCATGAACGTACGAATCCGTTCGCTCTCCAGCCCTTCCTTGCGACAGATAACGCCCCATCCGCCGGGACATGTGACCTCGTGCCTGACCGGCCGGACCAGGCGCCCGGTGGCCAAATCGTCCTGCGCGAACGGCCCGTTGACGAGTGCAACGCCACGTCCTTCGAGTGCAATCTCAAGCGCCACGGCGAGCGTGTCGACGACAATCGCGGGCCGGGTCGAATACGTCAGCTGAGCCGCTTCGAACCAGATATCCCAGTTGTGCGGTTCGCTGTAGATCTCGACCAGCGGCAGGCGGAGCAGATCGGCCGGGGCCAGCTCGCCGCCGAGGCTGGCGGCCAGTCGCGGACTGCACAAGGGCATGAGGGTGTAGTTGAAGAGCGGAATCCAGTGGTATTCCGGACCCGGCGGCGTCGGGCAGTACACCAGACCGACGTCGGCAATCGAGTCGTCGAAGTCCCAGTCGAACGCGCAGGTGCTGAGCTGGATGCGAATGTCCGGGTGCCCGGCGGCGAAGTCGGGCAACTTGCGCGCCAGCCAGCGGATTGACGCCGTGACGTAGGTCTGCACGCGCAGCGGCGTGCCCTCGCGTGTGCGCCGCACGCTTTCAGCGGCCTCGATGAGCGTTTCGAGCGCGTGACGCACGTGTTTGTACAGCAGACGACCCTCGGCCGTCGGCACGAGCGCGCGACCGGTGCGCGAGAACAGGGGCACGCCGAGATCCTGCTCGAGGACGTGAATCTGGTAACTGACCGCCGGGTGAGTGAGGCAGAGTTCCTCGGCCGCTTCGCGCACGCTTTCGCGCCGCGTGGTCGCCTCGAATCCTTTCAAGGCGTTGAGAGGCGGCAGCTTGCGCAGGTCGATCTTGTTGTTCAACGAATCCTCCGGATCAGGGGACCAGAAGGATCTTGCCTGAGTGCGCCTTCTTCAGGAAGGCGGCCTGCGCGGCGGCGATATCGCGAAGGCGGTACGTAGCGCTCACGAGCGGCCGGATTTCGCCTCGCTCGATGAAGCGGACAAGGTTCGTGAAGATCTCGGGCGCCGTGACCGTGCAGCCGAGCAATCGCAGGTCCTTCAGATAGAGCGTACGCAGGTCGAGCTCGACGAGTGGACCGGCAATGGCTCCTGCGACTGCATAGCGGCCTCCCCTGCACAGCACCTCCAGCAGCGCAGGGAATTGACTGCCGCCGACGACGTCGACGACGACGTCGATGGATTCGCGACCGAGTTCCGCGACCAGGTCGGCGTCGCGCGCCAGCACCCGGGCAGCGCCGAGCGACTGGATTACGGCTGATTTCGCGGTGCCGGCCAGCGCCACAACTCGCGCACCCCTGCGTTTGGCAAGCTGCACCGCGGCCGATCCGACTCCACCGGAAGCCCCCGTGACAAGCACCGTCTCACCGGCGGCAACGGCCGCGCGCTCCAGCATGTTCTCCGCCGCCGAGCAGGCGCAGGGGAACGACGCGAGTTCCAGATCGGAAAGCGGACTCGTGATGCGATGGGCATTCACCGCAGGAACCGTCGCGAACTCGGCAAATGCACCGTCCCGATCCGCCCCGAAATACTGGACGTGACTCAGGGATCCATCCGGCGGACGAATGACGGGGTCGATGAGTACGCGCTCGCCGATGCGGGCCGCGTCGGCGCCGGCCCCGACGGCAACGATGCGGCCGCAAGCGTCAGCGCCCTGGATGCGCGGGAACACGAACGGGGTGCCTGTCCAGCCCCCGTCGTCCGTCTGCGGCTCGGTGTGTGCGGCGATAGTCTCCGTGGCACCAGTCACGGACTTGGAGTACCAGCCGATCCGCGTGTTGATGTCGGTGTTGTTCACGCCCGCCGCGCCGACCCGAACCAGTACTTCGCCTGCGGCCGGGAGCGGTACCGGCACGTCGTCCCGAAAGTCGAGCTGCTCGTAGCCGCCGTGATTGCGGAGCAACACGGCCTTCATCGTGCGTGGAATCATCACCGCGACACTCCCCCGTCGTCTGCTACGTCCATTGGTCCCGGCGGTAGCCTTCAGCGGGAATCGTGTAGTAGTCACCCTTGTCCGCGCAGAAGATATGCCCCTCGGTGATGAGCCCAGTCGGTCCGTCGATCGTCCCCGCGGTAATGGAAATGTCCGCCTGCCCGTCGGCCCGCCAGAACAGGATCGATCCGCAATTGCTGCAAAAGCCGCGCTCGGCCTTCGCGGAGGACCGGTACCACCGCAAGTGACCGGCACCGGCCAGCTTCAGGTCGTTCCTGTCGGCACTGGTGGCAGCCATGAAATGCCCGGTCTGCTTGCGGCACTGGGTGCAATGACAGGCGATCACGTTACGCAGCGGACCATGGATCTCGTAGTTGATCGCGCCGCAAAGGCACGAACCCCGATGCGGTTGAGCGTTCATGCCGTCCTCCGTCCATGACCTTGATTCGGCACACCATCAATACTAGGCGAGTCGGTCCCGGCATGCCGCCTGGCCTCGGCACAAAGCCCGGGACAAAGCTTTCCCGACTGGTAGATAATTCTTTGGGCGGCCGCCGGGCCTTTTGTGCGAGTCTAGCCGCCGCGCAGGCGTTAACCGATCCGCGTCCTTCGCACGACTTACGGAGTGGCACGTGACTGAAACCCCGACCCCGGCACGCCGTCCATCCGGGCGCGATGCCCGCAGGGCCCAGCGTGCGGCCCCGCTGCCCGACCACCTGCGCCCGGTGCGCCCCGGCATGGAAAGCGGCCGCTACCAGCCGCTCAAACCAGGCGACATCGAGCAGATCCACCGCACGGCGCTGCGTCTCCTTTCCGAGGTCGGCCTGGCCGACGCGCCCGACAGCGGCGTCGAAATCCTGACGCGTGCGGGCTGCACGCAGAGCGAGCATGGTCGGCTGCTGTTCCCCGCGTCGCTCGTCGAAGACATGCTGGCCAAGGCCGGGCGCCACTTCGTGCTGCATGCCCAGGACCCGCGATACGATATGGAGCCCTGGAGCAAGCGGGCGTACTTCGGCACGGCCGGCGCCGCCGTCAACATCGTCGACCCGCGCACCGGTTACCGCCACTCGACGATCCGCGACCTCTATGACATCGGCCGCATCGTCGATGTGATGGAACACATCCACTTCTTCCAGCGTGCGGTCGTGCCGCGCGACGTTCCCGACCCGTTCGAGATGGACTTCAACACCTGCTACGCGTCGGTCTCCAGCACGACCAAGCACGTCGGCAGCAGCTGGGTGCATCCGGATCACGTCACGGCATCGCTCGAAATGCTGCACGCGATCGCGGGCGGCGAGAAGCAGTGGCGTGAGCGGCCATTCGTGAGCCAGTCGAACTGCTTCGTGGTGCCGCCGATGAAGTTCGCGACCGATGCCTGCCGCTGTCTCGAGGTGGCGGTGGCGGGTGGCATGCCGGTGTTGCTGCTATCCGCCGGGCAGGCGGGAGCCACCGCGCCTGCGGCGCTCGCCGGCGCGTTGGCACAGGAGGTGGCGGAAGTTCTCGCGGGCATCGTGTACGTCAATGCAATCAAGCCCGGACACCCCGCAATCTTCGGCACCTGGTGCTTCGTGTCGGACCTGCGCACCGGCGCCATGTCCGGTGGCAGCCCCGAGCAGGCACTGCTTTCTTCGGCAGCGGGTCAGATGGCCAACCATTACAACCTGACCGGCGGCACGGCCTCGGGCATGACCGACTCCAAGATCCCGGACGGCCAGGCGGGCGCCGAGAAGGCCCTGAACCACGCACTGGTCGGCAATTCGGGCGCGAACCTGATCTACGAGTCCGCCGGCATGCATGCGAGCCTGCTCGGTTTTTCGCTCGAGAGCCTCGTCATAGACAACGACATCATTGGCGCCGCGCTGCGCACGATCAAAGGCATCGAAGTCAGTGAAGAGCGCCTGTCGTTCGACATCATCAAGGACGTTTGCCTCAACGGCCCAGGCCACTTCCTCGGCAGTGACCAGACGCTGCAGCTGATGCAGACCGAGTACCTGTACCCGGCAGTCGGTGACCGCAGGAGTCCCAATGAGTGGACCGAAATGGGCTCCCTCGACGTTTCCGCGCGCGCGATGAAGAAGGTTGAGGAAATCCTGGCAGGTCACTTCCCCGCTCACGTCGCGGAATCGGTCGACGCTGAAATCCGGCGCCGATATCCGATTCGCCTCGAACGTGCCCACATGCGACCGGCAGGCAGCGCGACGCCGGACGGCCCGGTCGCGAGCCCGCGGGCCGCGCGCGCCTAGCGCCGGCCAGACCGGTCCGGTGCCTGCACTTGGCTCTTCCCGGACATGCGAGCGTCATCATCATCGGCGGCGGCATTGCCGGCTGCTCGATCGCGTATCACCTGACCCGGCTTGGCATCACGGACGTCATTCTGCTGGAACGCCGGCAGCTCACCTGCGGCACTACGTGGCACGCCGCCGGCCTGGTCGGGCAATTGCGTGCCACGCGCAACCTGACGGAACTCGCGAAATACACCGCTGATCTTTACCACTCGCTGGAGGCGGAGACGGGGCAGGCGACAGGATTCAAGCAGAACGGCTCGATCAGCGTGGCGAAGACGCCGGCGCGTCTCGAGGAACTCCGGCGCGGCGCGTCGATGGGCAAGAACTTCGGGCTGCAGATCGACGAACTCTCGCCGGGAGAAATCAAGGAGCGCTGGCCGCTGCTCGAGGTCGGCGACATCGTCGGCGGCATCTTCATCGAGAAAGATGGCCAGACCAACCCGATTGACACGACCCAAGCGCTTGCCAAGGGCGCAAAGATGCGCGGCGCGCGCATTTTCGAGAACACCCGGGTTAGCCATATACGCGTCGAGAACGGCCGGGCGGCAGGCGTCGAGACCGATGCCGGCTACATTTCCGCAGACACCGTCGTGCTGTGCGCCGGCATGTGGTCGCATCGCCTGGCAGCAAGCTGCGGCGTCGCCGTGCCGCTGCACGCCGCGGAGCATTTCTACATCGTCACCGAGCCGGTTGCCGGCCTGCCGGGCAACCTGCCGGTGCTGCGCGTGCAGGACGAATGCGCGTACTACAAGGAAGACGCGGGCAAGCTGCTGATGGGTTGCTTCGAGCCGGTGGCTAAGCCCTGGGGCATGAACGGTATCCCCGAGGACTTCTGCTTCGACACACTGCCCGAAGACTACGACCATTTCGAGCCGATCCTCGCCTCAGCCGTGCGCCGCGTGCCTGCGCTCGGCACGACCGGCATCCAGCTGTTCTTCAATGGCCCCGAAAGTTTCACGCCCGATGATCGCTACTACATTGGCGAGACACCGGAGGTCCGCGACTTGTTCGTCGCGACCGGATTCAATTCCGTCGGCATCGCCGCGAGCGGCGGCGCGGGCAAGGTCGTCGCGCAATGGATCGTGGATCGCCGTCCACCGATGGACCTCGCCGACGTCGACATCCGCCGGGTGATGCCATTCCAGGCGAATCGCCGCTACCTGCACGACCGCACGGTCGAGACATTGGGGCTGCTCTATGCGATGCACTGGCCCAACTACCAGTACCGGACGGCCAGGGGCGTGCGGCGCTCGCCGCTGCACGACCGGCTGATCGCAGCAGGTGCCTGCATGGGTGAGGCGGCCGGCTGGGAGCGACCGAACTGGTTCGCCGCGCCCGGGTCCGCTCCGCGTTACGAGTATTCCTACGGACGGCAGAACTGGTTCGATGCCTGCCGCGCCGAATGCCTGGCCGTGCGCGACGCCGTCGCGCTCTTCGATCAGACCTGCTTCGCGAAATTCCTGGTCCAGGGCGCGGACGCCTGCGCGATCCTGAATGAACTTTCGACGTCCAACGTGGACGTGGCGCCGGGACGCATTGTCTACACGCAGTGGCTCAACGAGCGCGGCGGGATCGAGGCCGACCTGACCATCACCCGGCTCGCTGACAGGGAGTTCCTGGTCGTGACCTCGGCCATCTGCCAGACGCGTGATCTCGCCTGGCTGAAGCGCGGCATCGCGGCCAGGCACGAGGCCCGCTGCACGGTGACCGACGTGACCTCGGGCATCGCGATGCTCGGCATCATGGGTCCGCGCAGCCGCGAACTGCTGCAGGGCCTGTCGGGCGCAGATCTGTCGAATGCGGCGCATCCCTTCGGCCATTCGCAGGAATTCGAGATCGGCTATGCGCGGGTGCGCGCGAGCCGCATCACCTACGTGGGCGAACTCGGCTGGGAACTCTATCTTCCGGCCGAGCACTGCCTCGACGTGTACGAATGCCTGCTCGCTGGCGGCGGCCCGCTCGGTATCAAGCTCGCGGGCTACCATGCCATGGCGGCCTGCCGTGTTGAAAAGGGTTACCGGCACTGGAGCCACGACATCGCCGACGAGGACACGCCGCTCGAGGCGGGGCTCGCATTCACGGTGGCTTGGGATAAGCCTGGCGGCTTCGTCGGCCGCGACGCATTGCTCGCGCAACGTGCGCGCGGCGTGCTCGATCGGCGCCTGGTGCAGGTGATGCTCGACGACGCCTCGCCCGCGGCGCCCCTGCTCTATCACGAGGAACCGCTCCTCCGTGACGGCGTCATCGTGGGCTCGGTCCGCTCCGGAGCCTGGGGCCATCGCATCGAGCGTTCGATCGGCATGGGTTACGTGAGCTGCGAGACCGGTGTGACCAGGGAGTGGCTGACTTCCGGCCACTGGGAGATCGAGGTTGCCTGCAAGCACTACCCGGGCCGGGTGCAGTTACAGCCGTGGTACGACCCGGCCAATCAGCGGATAAGGAGCTGAACCCGCATGAAGACTCACGCCCGGGTGATCGTGATCGGCGGCGGCGTGGTCGGCTGCAGCGCCCTCTACCACCTGACGCAACTCGGCATCACCGATGCCGTGCTGATCGAACGCGACGAACTGACGGCCGGATCGACGTGGCACGCGGCAGGCAATTGCCCGAACTTCTCGACCTCGTGGAACGTGATCAAGCTGCAGCGCCACAGCACGCGGCTGTACGCCGAGCTGGGCCCGCGCGTCGGCTATGAAATGAACTATCACGTGACCGGCAGCGTCCGCCTCGCGCACACGCGCGACCGGGTCGACGAGTTCCGGCATGTCGTCTCGCAGGCACACGCGCAGGGCATCGAGTTCGAAATGCTGAGCCCGGCGGAAATCCGCGAGCGTCATCCCTTCGTGACGACCGACGACATCCGGGCCGGCCTGTACGACCCCTGCGACGGCGACATTGACCCGGCACAACTCACACAGGCCCTCGCCAAGGGCGCGCGCGACGCGGGCGCGCAGATCTACCGGAACACACGCGTAACGGCCATCGAGCGCCTGAACTCCGGCGAATGGCGGGTGCACACGAATCGCGGCGTCATCCAGGCCGAGTTGGTCATCAATGCGGCGGGTTATCGCGGCGGTGAAGTCGCGGCCATGGTCGGCGTGTACCTGCCGATCGTAACGCTGGCGCACCAGTACCTGCTCACCGAGGACATTCCGGCCCTGGTGGAGCGCGGCGCTGTCCGCCTGCCGCTCTTGCGCGATCCCGACGTCAGCTATTACATGCGCCAGGAACGGCACGGCCTGATTCTCGGACCCTACGAGTGGCAGGCGAAGGCGCACTGGCTCGATGGCATACCGGACGAGTTCGCCAACCAGCTGTTCGACGACGACCTCGGCCGGCTCGAGAAATACATCGAGGCCGCGTGCGAGCGCGTCCCGATCCTCGGCACCGCCGGTGTCAAACGGGTGATCAATGGCCCGATTCCCTACGCGCCGGACGGCAATCCGCTGCTCGGACCTGCGCCGGGACTGCCGGGGTTCTTTCACTGCTGCGCCTTCACCTTCGGCATCGCGCAGGCCGGCGGCGCCGGCAAGATCATCGCCGAGTGGGTGGCGCACGGGCAGCCGGAATGGGACGTGTGGCCGTTCGACTCGCGGCGTTACCTCGAGTTCGCCAACCGGAAGTACGTGCTCGCGAAAGCCATCGAGACCTACCAGCACGAATACGGCATCGGCTATCCGGCCGAGGAGCGGCCGGCGGGCCGGCCAGCGAAGTGCTCACCGGCGTACCTGCGGCTCGCAGCCAAGGGCGCCCGTTTCGGCGCGCGCGGCGGCTGGGAGCGCGCCGTGTACTTTCCGCATCCGGACGATCCGAAGAACCTGCCCGAGGTTTCATTTCGCAGGCCCGGCTGGCATGCCGCGATCGCGCGCGAGTGCGAGGCCGTGCACAAGCGGGTGGCGGTGCTGGACCTGCCGGGCTTCACGAAATTCGAGGTCACGGGCGCGGGCGCGACGGCGTGGCTCGACCATATGGTGGCGGGCACCGTGCCGCGTCCCGGCCGCACCGCACTCAACTATTTCTGCGCCGAGACCGGCGGCATCGTCACGGAGATGACGCTGACGAACCTGGGGGCGGATCGCTACTGGCTGATCAGCGCGGCCGCTGGAGAGCGCCACGACGAACATTGGCTGCGTTCGCACCTGCCTGCCGACGGCAGTGCCGTGCGCATCGAGAATCTCTCCGCGCGTTACGGGTCGCTGATCGTGGTCGGGCCGCAATCGCGCGAACTGCTGTCGCTCGTGACCACGGCGGACCTCTCGAATGAGGCATTCCCGTGGCTGACGATGCGCACGATCGGGATCGGCTACACGCAGGCGATCGCGCTTCGGGTCAACTACGTCGGCGAACTCGGCTGGGAGCTGCACATTCCCGCGGAGCATCTGCTGTCCGCGTACGACCTGATCTGGGAGGCCGGCCAAAAGTTTGGCATCGCCGATTACGGCCTCTATGCGATGGACAGCCTGCGGCTGGAGAAATGCTACCGGGCCTGGAAAGGCGATCTGACGACCGAGTACACGCCGTTCATGGCGTCGCTCGATCGTTTCGTGAAACTCGACAAGCCGGGCGGTTTCATCGGCCAGGAGGCGCTGCGGCGCGAGGCGGCGACGGGTCCGCGCGAACGATTCGTGCCGCTGATCGTCGATGCCACCGACGCCGACGCTGCAGCCGTCTCGATCGTCTACGACGCCGACCGGCAAGCGGGGCTCGTCACGTCGGGCGGCTATGGCTACCGGCTCAAGCAGAGCATCGCGCTCGCCTACCTGCGTGCGGATCTCGCGGTGCCGGGAAAGGTGCTCGAGGTCGAGATTCTGGGTGAGCGACGCGCTGCGGTCGTCGGCCGGGAGCCCTTGTTCGATCCTGAGAATGCGCGACTGCGCGCGTGAGGTGTTTGCTGCCGCGGTTCACGCGCGCATGCGCAGGCCCTTGGGATCAAACAGCGCCTCGTCGGATCGCAGCGCCGGCCGGCGCTCGCCGATCAGTTCCACTGCGAAGCCCGACTTCTCCGCCGCCACTGCATTCTCGACATAGCCGAGCGCAATCGACTTGCCGACGCTGTGCCCAAAGCCGCCCGATGTCACCCAGCCGACCACGCGGTCGCCGTGCCAGATCGGCTCATCGCCGATCGCGTCGGCATCCTTGGCTTCGACGGCGAGCGTGATGAGCCGGCGCTCGCCGCCCTTCGCTTTTTCGGCAGCGGCAGCGGCACGACCCACGAAATCGGGCTTGTCGAGATGGATAAAGCGGCCGAGGCCCGCTTCGTAAGGGCCGTAGATCGGGCGGAACTCGCGGGCCCAGGTGCCGAAGCTCTTCTCGAGCCGCAATGCATTGAGCGCACGGCCGCCGAAATTGCGGATGCCATGCTGCTGTCCGGCCTGCCAGAGCAGGTCATACAGCGCCCGCTGATAGTCCGCCGTCACCCAAAGCTCATAGCCCAGGTCGCCCGTGAACGAGATGCGGCCCACGAACGCCGGCACCATGCCGACATCCATCTTCGCGAATGACATGAACGGAAATGCCACGCTCGAGAGGTCGCGATCCACGAGTGAGGCAAGCACCGCACGTGATTGTGGGCCCGCGACCGACAAGCCCAGGTACTCCATTGCGCAGGGACGCACCGTGACACCGCTGGGCGGCAGGTGGCGCTCGAACCAGCGCATATAGTAAGTCTCGGCAGCGTAGGTTCCGACCACGAAGAAACGCTCGGCAGAAATGCGGCACAAGGTGAAATCGCCGATCAGGCGGCCCCGCTCGTTGAGCATCGGCGACAATGCGATGCGACCGACGGCCGGCACGCGACAGGCCATGATCCGGGCCAGCCAGTCCGCTGCACCCGGCCCGGTGACCTCGAACTTGCCGTAGTTCGAAATCTCCAGCAGGCCCACAGCCTCGCGGACTGCCCGACACTCGTCTCCGACCGCCGCGTGCGCGTTCGAGCGCCGGAATGTCGCGACTTCGCGTGCGGGCGTGCCCTTCGGCGCGAACCACAGCGGGTGCTCGAGGCTGCAGTAGTCGCCGAAGACGGCATTCTGCACCTGGAGTTTTTCGTAGATCGGCGTCGTGCGCAGCGGGCGCGCGGCTTCGAGTTCCTCGGTCGGGAAGCGGATCTGGAAGCGTCGCGAATAATTCTCGCGCACCTTGGCGTTGGTGTACGGACGCGTAGCCCAGTCGCCATAGCGGGCAATATCCATCGCCCACACATCGGCGCCCGGATCGCCTTCCACGATCCAGTTGGCGAGCGTGAGGCCGACTCCGCCACCCTGGCAGAATCCGGCCATGACGCCGCAGGCCACCCAGTAATTGCGTAAACCGCGCACCGGCCCGACCAGCGGGTTGCCGTCTGGCGCGAACGTGAACGGACCGTTGACGATCTTCTTGATGCCCGCGCTTTCGAGGCGCGGGAAATGCCGGAAAGCGACTTCGAGACTCGGCGCAATGCGTTCGAGATCGTTCGGCAACAGGTCCGGGCCGAAGTCCCAGGGCGTCGTGTGCGGCGACCACGGCACGCCCGCCCTCTCGTAGCTGCCAAGCAGCATGCCGCCGCGCTCCTGGCGCATGTAGATCTCGGCCTCGAAATCGATGGCGTGCATCAATTCCTTCCGGCCCGCGAGTTCCGGCAGGTCCTCGGTAATGAAGTACTGGTGCTCCATCGCGAGGATCGGCAGTTCCAGGCCGACGAAGCGGCCCACCTCGCGCGCCCACAGTCCGCCGGCATTCACTACGTGCTCGGCGTGCACCGTCCCCTGTTCCGTGATCACGTCCCAGCTGCCATCGGCGCGCTGCCGGGTGTCGACCACGCGATTGTGACGCACGATCTCCGCACCGCCGATCTGCGCCGACTTGGCGTAAGCATTGGTGACGCCATACGGATCGATGTGCCCCTCGATCGGGTCATAGATCGCCCCGAGGAAGTGCTTTTCCTCGAGCAGCGGATGCAACCTGGCGGCCTCCGCCGCCGAAATCAGTTCGAGATCCATGCCGAGATAGCGGCCACGCGCCTGCACCATCCTGAGCCAGTCGACCCGCTCCGGCGTGCCGGCCAGCATGAGTCCGCCCGTGACGTGCATGCCGCAGGAAACCCCGGAGACGGCTTCGATTTCCTGGTAGAGCTTGATCGTGTACTGCTGCAGCTTGGCGACGTTCGGATCGCCGTTCACGGTGTGCATGCCACCGGCGGCGTGCCAGGTGGATCCCGAAGTCAGTTCCGCCCGCTCGATCAGCAGGACGTCCTTCCAGCCGGCCTTGGTCAGGTGATAAAGGACGCTCACGCCCACGACGCCGCCGCCGATCACCGCCACCTTCACATGGTTCCGCATGGCGTTCCCCGATGAATCCTCAGCTGACGGGCGGCGCACCGCCCTCTCCCGCACGCCGGTCGATGTACGCGTTGAGCGCCTCGACCAATGCCGCATCGCGTGGCGGTGCCGTGTAGCGCGCGAGCGTATCCTGCCACACGGTGTGGGCCCGCTCGGTCGCGGTCCTGGCGCCGTCGTTGAACCAGTTGCCGTAATTGCGCCAGTCCGAGATCAACGGCGCATAGAACGCGTTGCGATAGCGTTCCATCGTGTGCGCACAGCCGAAGAAGTGCCCGCCGTAACCGACCTCGGCAATCGCCTCCAGCGCGATCGCGGCCGCATCGGCTGGTACCGGCTGGAAGATCTCGGCGAACATTTGCAGCATCTCGACGTCCATGATGAATTTCTCATAGGACGTCGACAGGCCGCCCTCGACCCAGCCGGCGGCGTGCAGCATGAAGTTGCAGCCGCCCATCAGCGCGCCCCACAGGCTCATCTGCGCCTCGTACGCGGCCTGGGCATCGGGCGTGTTCGACGCCGTAGCATTCGACGATCGCCATGGCAGCCCGATGTGACGGGCAAGCTGGCCGGCGCCGAAAGATGCCTTGACGTATTCGGGCGTGCCAAACGCAGGCGAGCCCGATTTCATGTCCACATTCGACGTGAAACTGCCATAGATGATCGGCGTCCCCGGCCGCACGATCTGCGCGAGCGTGAGCCCGGCGAGCGCTTCCGCATGGGCGAGCGTCAGCGCGCCCGTGAGCGTCACCGGCGCCATCGCGCCTGCCAGCGTGAATGGCGTGATGATGAGCACCTGACCTGCGGCGGCGAAATCCACGATGCCCTCGGCCATCGGGACGTCGAGCTGCAGCGGAGAGTTGGTATTGATGACCGTGTAGGTGTAGGCGCGCTGCCTGAACTCCTCCGCGCTCACGCCATGCGCGATCCGGATCAACTCGAAGCAGTCGGCGATCTGCTGGTGGCCGCGCGCGAACACCAGCGGGATCTTGTCGGAGAGCAGCAACTGCGAACGCGTCGTATCGAAGTGGCGCAGGTGCACCGGGCTGTCCTGAGGCTCGACCGCGCCGCCGAGCACGTGGATGACGTCGAAGCTCTGGCACAGCTTGATCAGGTTGCAGAAATCCTCGAGCGTGCCCGCACGACGGCCGCCGACGATGTCCATGATGTTGGGCGGACCCGAGGTCGGCGCCAGCAACACGTGCCTGCCGCCGACCGTCACATGCCATTCGGGATTCGTCGAGTGGATCATGAAGCTGCGCGGTGCGCTCGCCAGCGACTGCGCCACCAGCTCGCGATCGATGCGCACGACCAGCGTGCTCTCATCGACGCTGGCGCCACCTGCCGCATAGCGCCGGCGCGCCTCGGTGGACAGCACCTTCATCCCCTGGGTTTCCAGCAGGATCAGTGCGGCCTCGTGGATGGCCGCGACCTGGTCGTCGGAATAGATCCGCAGCGGCTCGAAGGGGTTCTCCATATGCCGGTAGGCGCGAGACCGGTCGATGACTGCCCCGCCGGTCGGCTGCGCGCCGGGGCGGCGACGGCCGCGCCTTGGGTTGCTGGTTTCGCTTTCAGTCATGGCTCTGCAACTCCAGGGGCTGCCAAGCTGTTTACCAGCGAAGCGTGGCGCATCTGCCACAGTGACGGCAATGCCTTTTTTTTGCGCTCCGGTCAATGCTTTTTTTCGGATAACCCCTGCGGACGGCCAAGCAATTCAACGGTTAAGCATTTCTCTTGTCATCGCCGGATCCGGGGAATATAAATGCACGGGTCCAGGGGCAACCGACTTAAAGCGACAACATCCCGCCCGCTGCGGGAGTTGTATCAGAAGCACAGCAAACGCCAGGGGGTTGGAACGCATGAATTACAAAGTCGCATCCACCGTTACTGCCATCCTGACTGCCTGCGCGGCGCAGGCGGCCCAGGCCCAGACTGCGGAGGCGCCCGTCGGAATCGAGGAAGTCACCGTTACGGCCACACGGCGCTCCGAAAGCCTGCAGGACGTGCCAATCGCGATCACGGCCTTGACTGGCGAAACGCTGAGCCAACTCAACGTTTCGACGATCGACGACTACATCAAGTACCTGCCCAGCGTTTCGATGGCCGCCAGAGGCCCAGGCGAGGGCGTCGTCTATATGCGCGGCCTGAGCGTCGGCGCACTAGGCACCCAGGGCCAGGCCTCCGTCGGCGGCTGGCCGAATGTTGCCGTGTACCTCGACGAGCAGTCCACCCAGATTCCGGGCCGCAACCTCGACGTCTATGCCGCCGACCTGGAACGCATCGAAGTGCTGGAGGGTCCGCAGGGCACCCTGTTCGGCGCCGGGGCGCAGGCGGGCGTGCTGCGCTACATCACCAACAAGCCAAAGCTGGACGTGACCGAAGGCAAGGTCAGCGGCAGCTATAGCACAACCGCGCACGGCGCCGACAACAGCGGCGCCGAGGCGGTCTTCAACATCCCGTTGATCAGCAACAAGATGGCTCTTCGCGCGGTGATCTACAACGAAAGCCGCGGCGGATACATCGACAACGTGGGCAGCACATTCACGCGCCAGCCCACGGATAATGGCATCGCGGATCGCACCTGCAACGCGGGGACTGGAGGGACTACAGGGGTACCCTGCGATGTTGACCGCGACGCCAGCACGCCGGGCACGGTGCCGGCCGACTCGATCGTCATCGACAATTTCCGCATCGCAAAGGACGACATCAACGGTGTCACCTACAAGGGGCTGCGCGTCGGCCTCGCGTACCAGGTCAACGATGACTGGGATGTGCTGCTGACCCAGAGTTACCAGGACATGAACAGCTCGGGCGTGTTCTACCAGCTGCCCAACGGTTCCGAGGGCCAGCCGCTGAAGGATCTGGAAGTGACGCTGTTCAACGACACCAGCATCAGTGACAAGTTTTCAAACACGGCGTTGACGATCAACGGCCAGTTGGGAGTGCTGGGTGTCATGTACAGCGGCGCCTACCTGACGCGCGAATCCAGGCAGATCGCTGATTACACCAACTACGCGCGTGGCGTGTGGGCGAGCTATTACCAGTGCACCGGCTTCTCTGGCGATTCCGTGGACAAGTGCTATTCACCGTCCTCCACCTGGCACGACACCACGAAGAACATCAACCAGAGCCACGAACTGCGCTTCACGACACCCAGCGAATGGCGCCTGCGCGCCATCGGTGGGCTGTTCTGGGAGCAGCGTGAGCTGAACGACGAGACCGAGTGGCTGTACAAGAGCGTGCCGGAGTGCTCAGTGGGCGGCCCCAGCAGCTGCTTCCTGTGGCTGGATCCATTGGCTGCGCCGAAATTCCAGAGCGCTTCGGTGAACAACCCGAACCGGCGCAACCCGGCCACCGGCTTCTTCGACGATTTCCAGCGCACCTTCAGGCAGAAGGCGGCATACCTCTCGCTGGACTACGACCTCATCCCGGAGGTACTCACAATCACCGCGGGTACGCGCTACTACGAGCAGAGCAACAACATGCTCGGCGCCAACATGGGCAGCTTCTATTGCAAGGTGTATGGCACCGGTGAAACGGGTCCCTGCACCGGCGCGCTATACGGCTATGGTGATGTCACCGCGCCGTACGGCACCAACCTCGATGAACAGGATCCGCACAGCGACAGCGTCAGCGACTTCAAGAGCCGCGCCAACATCAGCTGGAATGTGACCCCGGACGTCATGGTCTACGCGACCTGGTCAGAAGGCTTCCGCATGGGCGGCTTCAACCGCGGTTTTGCCGCGTTCCTGCCAGACCCCGACCCGGCCAACAGGGATGCTGGTGGCAACGCAAGAAATCAGTATTTCAGGCCCAAGCAGTATGCATCGGACGAGCTGACCAACTACGAACTCGGCTGGAAGACCCAGCTGCTGGATAACCGGCTGCAGATCAACGGTGCGGTCTACCGTGAGGAATGGAAGAACGTCCAGACCGGTATCTTTGCCCCGCAGCTGGGCCTCGGCAACCTCACCGCGGGCCTGAATGGGCCTGAATACGAGGTCAACGGCATTGAATTGCAGTTCGTGGCGCAGCTGACCGATGGGCTGACGATCCAGGGCTCGGCCTCGTACAACGACAGCAAGCTCGTTAATTCGCCGGCTTTGATCGACAACAATCCCGACAGCCTAGGGTTTGGCCAGCCGATCACTTCTACCTGTCTCGCCTTCGAAAATCCCAGTCCGCCCCTGGGCGCGTGCGTGACCGAGGTGCCGGTGGAAAATATCTTTGGCGAAAGGGGCGATCCACTCGCGAATTCGCCGAAGTATCAGGCCAACCTGCGTGCGCGGTATGAGTGGGATCGGGGCGAATACCGCGTATTCTGGCAGGTCGGTGGCGTGTACCAGTCAAGCTCGCTGAGCGAGGCCACCAAGTCCAACCAGTTCACGATGCCGTCATGGACGACCTACGATGCGTCGGTCGGCATCGCCAAGGATCAATGGAGCCTGGAATTACAGGGCGCGAACCTGACCGACGAGAACAAGAGCCTGTTTACGACGAACCGGCAGTTCATCCTCGCAGAAACGCCGATGCGTCCGCGCACCCTGGGGCTGCGCTTCGCGTACAGGTTCGGCGATTAGGATCATGCTTGCCGGCGGGCCGGAAACGGCCCGCCGGTTTGCGATCATGGCGGGTCACGAACCCGCCATTTTTTTGCAAGTGCGCTCCTATGGAACCGTCCACCAACCTGGCACCCCCTGACCTCGACGCCGAGGTACGGCGTCTGCGCGGGATGCTGGAGCAAGAGCGGTTCCAGGAAGTGGCAGATGCCGTTCCGGCTTACCTCACGGCCGATCCGGGCCATCGGGACTTGCTGTATCTGCTGGCCGTCGCGCAGCGCATGCTGCGTCGAATCCCCGAGGCTCTGGAGACGCTCGCGACCCTCGAGGCCTGGCACCCGGGCTACCCGCGCCTGTACCAGGAGCGCGGTCATTGCCACATCTTCCGGCGCGCTGCGCCCGAGGCCATCGCCGCCTTCGAACGCGCAACCCAGCTCAACCCTGCACTGCCGGCAAGCTGGAGCGCGCTTCAGACCCTCTATCGCATGGGCGGCCGCATGGCGGATGCCGAGCGTGCCGGCCAGCACGCGGCCAAGCTGGCGTCATTGCCACTGGAGGTCGTCACCGCGCGCAGCATGCTGGCGGATGGTGATCTGCGCGACGCCGAGGATGTCATCCGGCCGTTCCTTGCGCGAGACCCCGAGAATGTCGAGGCATTGCGTCTGCTGGCCAACATTGCCTTGAAGCACGAGTATCCCAATGACGCGGTGATACTGCTGGAAGCGGCCCTCAAGCGCGCCCCGGATTACGACGCGGCCCGCTACGATTACGTGCTGGCGCTGATCGATCTGCACAAGCATGGCAGGGCGCGCGAGGAACTGGAAAGACTGATCGCCGCCGACCCGGCAAACCTCGCAAACCACATCACCCTGGCAGGCATCCTGCTCGCGATGGGCGAGCTCGACGAGGCCATCGCACGCTACCGGGCGCTCGTCGAGAAGATTCCGAACAATGCTGAACTTGTCCAGTCGCTCGGCCACGCGCTGAAGACCCAGGGCCGGCATGATGATGCGGTCGCCGCCTACCGGCGCGCCGCGAAAGTCCGCCCCGGCTTCGGCGAGGCCTGGTGGAGCCTGGCGAATCTGAAGACCTATCGCTTCACGGACGAGGAACTCGAGCGCATGCGTCATCACGAGGCGCAGCCGACGGTGCAGCCGGCCGATCGCTACCACCTGTGTTTTGCGTTGGGCAAGGGCCTCGAGGATCGCGCCGAATACGAAGAGTCCTTCCGCTATTACGAGCGCGGCAATGCGCTGAAGAAGCGCGAGTGCCGCTACCGGGCGGAGCCATATGAAAGGTCTGCGCGTCGCCAGCGCGAGATCTGCACGGCGGATTTTTTCGCAAAACGCAAAGGCTGGGGCAGCGACAGCGCTGCACCGATTTTCGTGCTTGGCCTGCCCCGCTCCGGTTCGACGCTGATAGAGCAGATCCTCGCTTCGCATCCGCAGATCGAAGGCACGACGGAACTGGCCAATGTTCCGCGCCTGGTCAGTTCACTCGGTGGCTTGGACCAGCAAGGCGGATCGCGTTACCCTGGCGTTCTCGCCGATCTCACCGCGGAGCAGTGCCTGCGCTTTGGCGAAGACTACCTGCGCGACACGCTCGACTACCGCAGCGGCAAGCCGTTTTTCATCGACAAGATGCCGAACAACTTCCGCAACATTGCCCTGATCCACTTGATGCTGCCAAACGCCAGGATCATTGATTCGCGCCGCGACCCGATGGACTGCTGCTTCAGCAACTACAAGCAGCTGTACGCGAATGGCCACCACTTCGCCTATAGCCTCGAGGATATCGGGCGCTACTACCGCACCTACATCGAATTCATGGACCACTGGGACCTCGTGCTGCCGGGCCGGGTGCTGCGCGTGCAGCATGAAGACGTCATCGCCGACCTGGAAGGCTCGGTGCGGCGCATGCTCGACTATTGCGGGCTGCCATTCGAGCCGGCCTGCGTGGAGTTCTACAAGACCGAGCGCAGGGTGCACACGGCAAGCTCCGAGCAGGTACGCCGACCTATCAATCGGGAGGGCATCGGTCAGTGGAAACCTTATGCACAATGGCTGGCACCGCTGCGGGAAGCGCTCGGGCCGTTCGCCGACCGGTAATCCAGGGCAGCATCGCAACAATGACATCCATACGTGCAGCACTGACAGCGGCCCTGATCGTCCTCACCGGCTGCACCGTGCCGGTGGACGCGGCGCGCCACGCCAAACCCCTACCGTCCGCCACGCCGGCCCAGGTGGGGCTGTCGGCGGAGCGTCTCGAGCGCATGGGCGAGTTCTTCCAGAGCGAAGTCGAGAAGAGCACGGCCGCCGGCTATGTTCTGCTGGTCGCCCGCCACGGCAAACTCGTCTACTCCAGGGCTGTCGGCATGCGCGATCGCGAGCAACATTTGCCGATGACGCTCGACATGCGCTTTCGCATCATGAGCATGACCAAGCCCGTGACCTCGGTCGCTGTGCTGATGCTCTACGAGCAGGGGCTCCTGCAGCTCGACGACCCGGTGTCGCGCTACCTGCCGGAGTTCGCCGACGCGCGCGTCTTCACCGGCAAGGACGAGCGCGGCGAACTGAAGACGGCGCCGGCGAAGCAGCCGATCACCATCCGGCACCTGCTCACGCACACGAGCGGGCTCGGCTACGGCCCCCTGTACGACCAGAGCTCGGATCTCGCGCAAACCTGGGGTTCGCTCGACCTGTCCGGTCCCGGCTCGCTCGCGGACAAGGTGCGCGCCATCGCCGCGCTGCCGCTCTATTCACAGCCGGGCGAGCAATGGCGCTACAGCTATGCGGACGACGTGCTCGGCCGGGTGGTCGAGGTCGTGTCCGGTCAGCCCTTTGACCGGTTCCTGCAGACACGCTTGTTCGAGCCGCTCGGCATGCGCGACACGAGCTTCTGGATTCCGGAAGGCGACGCCGCAAAACTGGCGCGTGTTTATGTGCGCGACGCGCAGGGCAGCCTGCAACCCGTCGACGGCCGCCTGGTCGGCTCGCCTCACGATCCGGCGAAATGGCCGTCAGGCGGTCACGGCCTGATCTCGACCGCGGGCGACTACCTGCGCTTTGCGCAGATGCTTGCAAACGGCGGCAGCTTCGCTGGCCGGCAATACCTGTCGCCGGTCACGGTCGCGCTGATGACTTCAAACCAGGTAGCGGCGGACGCCCTAGCGAAGTTCTGGGGCGCCAACTCGCTGGGACTGGGCTATGGAATGGGCGTGGCCCCGGTCATCGATGCCGGTGCCGCCGCGCAGGCCAATCTGGACGGTGATTACTCCTGGGGCGGCCTGCTCGGCACGCAATGGCTGGTCAGTCCGCAGAGCGGCATTGTCGCGGTGCTGATGACGCAACTGAACCCGGTCGGCAACGCCGAAGCGCAGCGCACGTACGTGGATTTCCGAAACCTGCTGTACGCGACCGTCGCGACGCTCGAGCCGACCGGCAAACCCGCTGCCGCCGGGGAACACTGAGTTCGGCCGGCACGCCGGCGGCGCTATTACACCTTCACGCCTGTCGCGCGTTCCTGGTCCTGCACGATGCGTCGCGCCGACCGGAAGTAATGCCAGGTGGCCCACAGCCCCGTAGGCACGAGGCAGAGCATCGCGAGACGAAGCGACTCGCCGTTCGCGACATGATTTGGCGCGAAGGCATCGCTCAGCAGTCCGACCAGCTGCGGCGCGACGATCAGGTTGCCGACATTGGCGACGAACAGCGTGGCGGCGCAGAACATCGCCCGCATGCGCGGCTCGCACAGGTTGTTGAGCAGGCCGAAACACGGACCGATGTAGAAATAGATCGCCGGAATGAATATCCAGAACAGCACATTCGTCAGCTGCAGGTCGCGCGTCCAGTAGATCACGAATGACACGACGGTCGCGATGCCGATGCCCGCGCCCATGAGCCGAACGATGCGGCGCGGATCGGTCATCGAGGGACGTGCCAGCAGCCAGCCGGTGAGCATGGTCGCCACGCCGCCGCCGACGAGGTGAATCGGGCCAGTGATCGCGCCGGCTTCGCCGGGAGTCAACGCGTAGTTGCGTATCAGGAAAGTCGGCGTCCACCACATGAGGCCCCAGCCCCAGAGGGCCGTCAGCGCGCTCGCGACCATGACGTGCACGGCCGAGCGCTGCGTCCACAGGTAGCGCATCGACTCGGCGAGCGACGCGCTCCTGGCCGCGTTGGGTGCCAGGTGGTCCAGCTGGCCACGCTTCGGCTCGCGAACCGTGAACAAGATCAGCAGGCCAAAGATGACACCCGGCACGCCCAGCGACAGGAACACCGTGCGCCAGTTGTAATGATCGTTGATCCACCCGCCGATGTCGGCGCCCACCCAGGCGCCGATCGGCGCGCCCAGCGAGAAGATGGTCAGCGCCATCGGGCGACGCGAGACCGGAAAGTAGTCGGAGATGATGGAATTCGCCCCCGGTGTCCCGCCGGCCTCGCCCACGCCGACGCCGATCCGGGAAAGGAGCAGCTGCAGGTAGTTCCTGGAGAGCCCGCAGAAGGTGGTCATCGCCGACCAGGCGATGACCGACGCGACAATGATGTTGCGTCGGTTGCTGCGGTCGATCAGCCAGGAAATCGGGAAACCGAAGGTCACGTAGAACAGGGCCAGCGACACGCCGGTCAGGAACGCGATATTCGAATCCGACAGCTGCAGCTCGAGGCGGATCGGCTCGAGTACGGTCGAGATCACGTAGCGGTCGGCGATGCTGAGCGTGTAGACAAGGACCATGACGATCAACACGTACCAGCGGAGCGCCACGGATCCCGGATGGTGCTCCGTGGCCGGCTGCGACGGCGTGTTTTCAGTCATATGCGCATGCCCCCGGACGACTTGTACTGAAATTCGGCTCTGGGCGCCAGCAGATCCTGCGGCCGCGGCCACAGGTGCAGCGGCCATGTTGGCTTTGCTGCCAATAATCCTTTCAGGTATCGCGATATTTTTTGCTTGTTCCCGCTGCTGGCCTGACGTTAGCCTCAACGGTCAACAGGCGGGGGCTGCAATGGGCAGGTCCCGCTACCCTCACGGAGAATGGCACGTGACCACCGCAAGGATCGGCTTCATCGGCCTTGGCAATGTCGGCGCAGCGCTGGCAGGCAACCTGCTGCGGCATGGTGTCGACCTGACGGTGCGCGACCTCAATGAGGAAATCGTCGCGTCTTTCGCCGCCAAAGGCGCAAAGCGCGGGAGCTCTCCACGAGCGATCGCGGCGGCGACGGATATCGTGATCACCTGCCTGCCTTCGCCGGCAATTTCGGCACAGGTAGTCGAAGGCCCCGAGGGGATCCTGGAAGGGCTCGGCCCCGGCAAGCTGTGGCTCGAGATGAGCACGACCGATTCGGCCGAGATCAGGCGCCTGGCGCCAAAAGTCGAGGCCCTCGGTGCGACCGCCATGGACTGCCCGGTGTCCGGCGGCTGTCATCGCGCAGCCACTGGCAACATTTCGATCTTTGCCGGCGGGTCCCGCGCGGCTTTCGAGCGGGCGCTGCCGGTGCTGTCGATCCTCGGGCACCAGATCCTGCACACCGGGGAAATTGGCTCCGCGTCGATGCTGAAGGTGCTGACCAACTACCTGTGCACCGTGCACCTGGTCGCCCTCGCCGAAGCGCTGACCACGGCCAGGGTCATGGGGCTCGACATGAACACGACCTACGAGGCCATCCGGATCTCGTCCGGCAATTCGTTCGTGCACGAGACCGAATCGCAGGTCATCCTGAATGGCAGCCGTGACATCGGCTTCACGATGGACCTCGTCATCAAGGACGTGGGGCTGTTCGACAGGCTCGCGCGCGAACACCACGTGCCGCTGCAGCTGTCGCCGCTGGTGCTCGACATCTTCAAGGATGGCCAGCGCCGTTACGGCCCGCGGGAGCACTCGCCCAACATCATCCGGCGCCTGGAGGACGCCTGCGGCGTCAAGGTGCTCGGCAAGGGCTTCCCGGCCCAAATGGTGGATAATCTGCCGAAGGCGCCTGGATTCGAGGTCGTCCCGACGGGGCGGCACGACTGACCGGTGACCCGGAGAACTGAGCGATGAGTGACGACCAGGCGGAAGCATTCGACCTCAAGGGCCTGAACGACCAGGAACTGGTCGAGCAGGTTCACGACGACCTCTATAACGGCCTGAAGGAAGAGATCGTCGAGGCAACCAACATCTTCCTCGGGCGCGGCTGGGCGCCGGACAAGGTGCTGAACGACGCGCTGGTCGAGGGCATGCGCATCGTCGGCGTCGATTTCCGCGACGGCATCCTGTTCGTCCCCGAAGTCCTGCTCGCCGCAAACGCGATGAAAGCCGGCATGGAGATCCTGCGGCCGCTGCTCGCCGAGACCGGCGCTGAACCGATCGGCAAGGTGGTCATTGGCACCGTGAAGGGCGACATCCACGACATCGGCAAGAACCTGGTGTCGATGATGCTCGAGGGCGCAGGTTTTGAGGTCATCAACATCGGCATCAACAATCCGGTGGAGAAGTACCTGGCGGCACTCGAAGAGCACCAGCCCGACATTCTCGGGATGTCCGCGCTGCTGACCACCACGATGCCCTATATGAAGGTCGTCATCGACACGCTCAAGCAGAAGGGCCTGCGCGACAAGTACATCGTGCTGGTCGGCGGCGCGCCGCTCAATGAGGAATTCGCCAGGGCGATCGGCGCCGACGCCTACTGCCGTGATGCGGCCGTCGCGGTCGAGACCGCCAAGGCACTCATTGCCACGCGGCGTGCGGCGATGCATTGACGCGGACCAAGCAGCGTGCCTGACATGCGGCGGCTGCACAGCGCCAGGAAAACACCATGACCGATACCGTGATCAGCTCGGCAACGCGCGAGGTCGTCATCGGCTTCGATCGCCCGTTCGTCATCATCGGCGAGCGCATCAATCCGACCGGCCGGAAACTCCTCGCGGCAGAGATGGCTGCGGGCGACTTCAGCCGCGTCGAATCGGACGCGCTCGCGCAGGTCGCCGCCGGCGCCCACATGCTCGACGTCAACGCCGGCATCCCGCTCGCGGACGAACCCGCCATCCTCGCGAAATCGATTCAGCTGGTGCAGTCGATCACCGACGTGCCGCTGTCGATCGATTCGTCGATCGTCGCCGCCCTCGCCGCCGGTCTTGCCGTCTACCAGGGCAAGGCGCTGGTGAATTCGGTGACCGGCGAGGACGACCGGCTCGAGACCGTGCTCCCGCTGGTCAAGAAATACGGCGCCGCGGTCGTGGCGATCTCAAATGACGAAACCGGAATTTCCGAAGACCCGGACGTGCGCTTCGCGGTCGCCAGGAAAATCGTGCACCGCGCGATGGATCACGGCATTCCGGCCTCCGACATCGTTGTCGACCCGCTGGTAATGCCGATCGGCGCGATCAATTCCGCCGGTGTACAGGTGATGCGGCTGCTGAAGCGCCTGCGGGAAGAGCTCAAGGTCAACACCACCTGCGGCGCGTCGAACGTGAGCTTCGGGCTGCCCGCCCGCGATGGCATCAATAGCGGCTTCCTGACCATGGCCATCGCCTCGGGCCTGACTTCCGCCATCACCAATCCCCTGCACGGCGATATCGTCAAGGCATGCATGGCGGCGGACGTGATGATGGGCCACGACCCGGATTGCTCGCGCTGGATCCGCAAATTCCGCGACGCTCCGGCCCCGGGCGCCGGTGCGCCGGGCGAGGCGCCGCGCGGTCGCCGCGAAGGCGGACACCGTCGCCGGCCGGGCGGCTCTGCCTGAAATAGCCGGCGTGGGTCAAGGAGACTGCGGCGATGAATATCAACGAATTCGCGATGGACTTCTTTTCGCTCGCCGGCAGGAAAGCCATCGTCACCGGCGGCAACACCGGCTTGGGTCAGGCGTTCACGCTGGCGCTCGCAAAAGCGGGCGCCGACGTGTTCGTGCCGAGCGTGATGGACGACGATGGAACGACGGGGCCACTGGTCAAGGCGGCCGGCAGCCGCTACGAATTCCTGAAAGCTGACATCACGGCGCCGGGCGCGGCCGCGCAGGTCATCGATGCCTGCGTCAAGCGCTACGGCTCGATCGACATCCTGGTCAACAGCGCCGGCATCTGCCCGCTTGCCGAGGTGCTCGATTTCGGCCGGCCGCAGTGGGATGCAACCGTGGCCGTCAACCTTACCGCTGCATTCGAACTCAGCTACGAAGCAGCGAAGCGGATGATTCCGCAACGCAGCGGCAAGATCATCAACATCTGTTCGCTGTTCTCGTTCCTCGGCGGGCGCTGGTCCTCCGCCTACGCGGCCACCAAGCATGGCCTGGCCGGTTTCACCAAGGCCTACTGCGACGAGCTCGCAGAGCACAACATCCAGGTCAACGGCATTGCGCCCGGTTACTACGCCACGGAAATTACGCGCCAGACGCGCAGCAATCCGGAAACCAACCAGCGCGTGCTCGACCATATTCCTGCCGGGCGCTGGGGCGAGCCGGTTGACCTGATGGGTGCACTCGTATTCCTGGCGAGCCGCGCCTCGAACTACGTCAACGGACACCTGCTGGTGGTGGACGGCGGCTACCTGGTCCGCTGACGGACAAGAGGGCTTCGATGCAGGGCCGCTACATCATCGGCGTGGATAACGGCTCGCAGAGCACGAAGGTCGTCATCTACGACCTGCAGGGCAACGCAGTGTCCGAGGGCCGGCAGGTCCTGCGCCCGGCAAGCCGGCCGCGGCCCGGTATCGTCGAGCACCCGGACGACGACCTCTGGGACTCCATCATCGCCGCCAGCCGGGAGGCTCTCGCGAGGTTTCCGGGCGATTTGCGGGAAATCATCGGCGTCGGCCTTTGCACGATCCGTTGCTGCAAGGCGTTCCTGAAGGCGAATGGCTCGCTCGCCGCACCGGTGATGAGCTGGATGGACACGCGTGCCTACCAGCCCTACATCCCCGATGACCCCGACGTCGCGCGCGCGACGACATCCTCGGGTTACATCACGCACCGCTTCACGGGCGAATTCCGGGACACTGCCGCAAACAACATCATCCTGCAGTGGCCAATCGATACCGACACATGGCAGTGGACCAACGACCCGGCGCTGTATCGGCAATTCAGGCTGCGTCGCGAGATGTTGTTCGAGCTGCTGATGCCGGGGCAGGTCGCGGGACGGGTCACCGCCGCCGCAGCGGCGGCCACCGGGATTCCTGCGGGCCTGCCGGTCGTCGTCACTGCGAACGACAAGGCGGTCGAAGCGCTCAGTTCGGGTTCGCTCGATGAACGAACCGCGCTGGTCTCGCTCGGGACCTACATTGCCGGCATGGTGCACGGACGGGAGAATCGCAAGGATGCGCAGCACTTCTGGACCAACTTCGGCTGCATTCCCGGCAAGTACCTGTACGAAAGCCACGGCATCCGGCGCGGGATGTGGACGCTCACCTGGTTCATGGACCTGCTGGGTCCCGAGTTTGCCGCAGCGGCGGCGGCACGAGGCAGTTCGCGCGAGCAGATCCTGGAGCAAGAGGCTGCGGCGGTGCCTGCCGGCAGCGATGGCCTGATGACCGTGCTCGACTGGCTGGCGCCCACGGATCGCCCGTTCCGCAAGGGTGTCATGCTCGGCTTCGATGCGCGACATACCCGGGGTCACGTCTATCGCTCGATCCTCGAGGCGATCGCGCTCACGATGAAGGACCGCGTGGACGCGATGTGCGGGGAACTCGGTATCACGCTGCGCGAAATCGTCGTGTCGGGCGGCGGGGCCAGCAGTTCGCTGTTCATGCAGATCTTCGCCGACGCATTCGGGATGCCGGCCTCGCGCGCGACCGGGCCGAGCGGCGCCAGCCTCGGCGCCGCCATCTGCGCCGCGGTCGCAACCGGTGTTTATGCAGACTTTCCGGCTGCCGTGGCAAGAATGGCCAGGCCGCGACAGGCATTTTCACCGGACTCCGCCAACACCGGCGTGTACCGCCGGATGAACGCGGAGGTCTACCGTGAAGTTCGCAACGCCACGGACCCGGTCCTCGAACGGTCCTATCCGATCTTCCACTGATCAAGGATTGCCATCATGGCATTGAGCAGAACCGCCATTGTCCAGGGCCTCCAGAAGATCCTGGGTGCGCAGAACGTCATCACCGACGAGCGGGAGTTGCAACAGAGCAGCATCGACCGCCTGCGTCTCTACGAGGACGTGCACGGCGTGTTCACGCAGCCGCTGCCGGCTGCGGTGGCGATGGCGCGCAGCACCCGGCACGTCGCAGATGTGCTCAAGTTCGCGAACGAGCACCGCATCAACGTGGTGGCACGCACCGGGCGCACGGCGACCGAGGGTGGCCTCGAAACTGCGGTACCGGATTCGATCGTGCTCGACGGCTCGGGCTTGGACCGCGTCGTCAAGATAGACACCTACAACATGCAGGCAACCGTTCAGTGCGGCGTGCCGCTGCAGGTGCTCGAGGACCTCGTGCGCCGGCAAGCCTGCACTACCGGACATTCGCCCCAGTCGAAACCCATTGCGCAGCTCGGCGGGCTGGTGGCGACGCGCAGCATCGGCCAGTTCTCGACGCTCTACGGCGGCATCGAGGACATGGTGGTCGGCCTCGAAGCCGTGTTTGCGGACGGCACGGTGACGCGCATCAAGAACGTGCCGCGCCGGGCGGTCGGCCCGGACATCCGCCACGTCGTGATCGGCAACGAGGGGGCGCTCTGCTACATCACCGAAGTCACCGTGAAACTGTTCCCGTACCTGCCGCAGAACAACACCTTCGTGGGCTACACGCTCAAGAACATGCGCACCGGTTTCGAAGCCTTGCGCAAGGTGATGGTCGAAGGCTACCGGCCGTCAGTCGCAAGGCTCTATGACCCGCCCGACGGCGCGTTCCACTTCTCCCGATTCGCCGCAAAGGACGACTGCGTGCTGCTGTTCATGGCCGAAGGACCCGCGGGCGTGGTGGCAGCGACGATTGCGGGCATCGAGGCCATCGTGGCGAAGTTCCCTGAATGCCGCAGGGTCGACAGCAGCCATATCGCCGAGTGGTTCGCGGACCTCAACTGGGGCGCCGACAAGATCGCCAACGAGCGCAAGGAAATCCTCGCGACCCGGACGATGGGTCGCACGACCGAGGTGTCCGCCGACTGGAGCACGATCTGCGACATCTACGAGAATGCGTTGCGGCGGCTCAGGGCCGAGGTGCCCGACATCACCGTGGCCGGCGGGCACTCCTCGCACAGCTACATCAACGGCACCAACATGTATTTCATCTACTACTACAGCGTGAACTGCCCGCCGGAACAGGAAGTCAGGAAGTATCGCACCGAGATCAACCGCATCATTTGCGAGGAGACGCTGAAGCTCGGCGGTTCGGTCGTGCACCACCACGGCATGGGCAAGGCGCGCACTCCGTGGGTCAAGGAAGAATACGGCTCCTCCTATTACATCCTCGAGCGCCTGAAGCGGGCCTTCGACCCCAACAACATCATGAACAAGGGCACGATCATTCCTGACTGAGGAGCAGATACTCGCGGAACTCGCCGCGCATGCAGTGATTCGAGCTCGATGAAGAGCCATAGCCCCCCGCGTTCAGCAGCGCGAGCAGATCGCCCTCGGCCAGCGCTGGCAGTTCCACGTCCTCTGCCAGCAGGTCGATCGCCTCGTTGATGTTGCCGGCGATGGTCACGCGCTCGAGCGGCGCGCCCGCGACCCGGCGAAGCGGTGCGACGATGAACGGCGTCTGGTAGTAGGCGGCGAGATTCTGGATGTTGAAGCCCGCGTCCACGCCGACGAAACGCGTGCGCGCCTTGTCTTCCACCGTGTTGACGCGCACCAGCAGCACGCCCGCGTCCTTCATCAGATAGTCCCCGGGCTCGACCTGGATGCGAATGCCACGCCGCACCACGTGACGCGCGACGATCGCCGCCCAGCGCCCGAGGTCGATCGCGACATCGCCTTCCGTGAGCGGCACGCCGAGGCCACCGCCGATGTTCAGCGTGCGGATCTCCGGATGGGCGTCGAGCAGCGCGCCGACACGCTCCAGCACCTGGTCGAGGACCTCGATCGAGTCTTCGAGATAGCCGCTGCCGAAATGGAAGTGCAGCGCCTCGACCCGCATTCCGGCGGCGCGCGCCGTGGCGACTGCTTCCTCGAAGCGATCGCGATAGATGCCGAACTTGGTTGCCTTCGCTCCGGCGTAGCGCAACTTTTCGTTGTAGCCGGCTCCCAGCTCGGGGTTGACGCGGATGCCGATGCGCCGCCCGGGGCAGCGCTGGCCAAGCCGCCGGATCGTCGAGATCGAATCGCAATTGACATGCACGCCGGGATGGCGTTGCAGGCAGTCGAGATCGCTGTCCGACACGGACGTGCCCGTGTAGGAGATCTCGGCCTCCTCGAAGCCGACCTGGCGCGCGTAGCGCAGCTCCGCAGGCGAGCAGGCATCGATGCCGCAGCGCCCGAGCAATTTGAGGTACGTGACGAGCGGCGCGTAGCGATTCGCCTTGATCGCGTAGAAGGCATCGTGCTCGACGCCCTGCGACAGGAGCGCGGCACGCAGCCGCTGCAGGTTGTCGCGCACACGCGCGGCGTTATAGACAAAAGTCGGCGTGCCCGCCGCCTCGACCAAAGCCGCGAGCTCGCGCCCGCCGAAGTTCAGGCGGCCATCGCGATAGCAGAGGTCCTCGCGTTCCCACCACAGCCTGTCGTTCGCCATTCCGATCCTTTCGCGCCGGAAGTCGCGGACGCGCCCGTCAACAACTGGCATCATTATTACCCGTTTATCACGCGCGAGGCGCCCAGGCGCGGCGGCGGCGCGCCGCGACCGCTCTGGAATGGCGCGTGCACCGATGCTACCGTGCGGCAGGCATTACGGAGGCACGTGCCGTGCGACGCGAGCGCTGGTACCAACTGATCGAGGGCGGTTTTTCCGGTAGCCGCGCGTCCTGGTGGATCGCCGCGGCGCTGGTCATGCTGATCCTGCTGAATGCAGCGGCCGTGATACTGGCGTCGGACCCGGCGCACTTGTCGCGTTTTGACCGGCCATTTCATGCTTTCGAATTGTTCTCGATCGCGGTATTCACGGTCGAGTACCTGTTGCGTGCCTGGGTTGCGCCCGACAATCCCCGGTACCATGGCCAGCCAGCCTGGCAGGCGCGCCTGCGCTACCTCTGCTCTCCGGTCGCGGTAACCGACCTGATCGCGATCCTGCCCGCCTATCTCGGCCTGATGCTGACCATTGACCTGCGCTACCTGCGGCTGCTGCGCCTGTTGCGGCTGCTGAAGCTGACCCACTATTTCAGGGGGCTTGGAATCTTTGTCACCGTGATTCAGTCCGAGGCCCGTACCCTGCTCTCAGGTCTGTTTACGATGTTGATCCTGGTGGTAGTCGCGGCGTCTTTGATGTACGGCGTCGAGCATGTCGCCCAACCGGAAGGCTTCGGCAGCATCGGCGAGTCGCTGTGGTGGGCGGTCGTGACGATGACGACGGTGGGCTACGGCGACGTCACACCGGTTACGCCGCTTGGGCGGTTCCTGGCCGCGGTCATCATGCTGCTCGGCGTCGGCTTCGTCGCGCTTCCGGCGGGCATCCTTGCCGCGCGGTTTGCCGAGGAACTCCAGGCGCGGCGCGACCAACTGACTGCGAAGATGGATCTTGCGATGTCGGACGGTTCCGTCAATCCAGCCGAACTCGCCGATCTCGCGGCGCTGAGCAGGGAGCTGGGGGTCTCCCACGAGACCCTCGAACGGATGCTGCACACGGAGTCGCTGCGCCACCTGGTCGTGCCGACCTGCCCGCATTGCGGCAAGAAGATCGAGTAAACAAGGGGATAGGGCCGATAACGGCTGCCAGCGCCCGCGGTGCGGCGCTTTCCCGCTCAGTAGATACCAACTTCTTCGTGCCGGCACCGTATTTGGTACATTGGATTACTAATGCCGGGCCGTTCAGGCCGGCCCAGGGGAGAGGCAAAATGGCAGTTTCGGAGCGTAGTTCACCCAGGACCAGGATCTGGCTGGTCGTCGTCGGGATCGTCGTGCTGGCCGCAGTGGGCTACGTGGCGAAATTGTACCCGCCGTCCAGACAGGAACTGGCCGGTTCGGTCGTCCCCGCCGATCGCTATCGGGCCGACACCGGCGCGGCCAACGGCAGCGTAGCTCTGGGCGACCAGTCGGTGGCCCAGTTCATGCAGACGGATGTCTATCAGGCGATCGTGTCCGACCGCGCCCTGGCCTCCACGCTTGCGAACGACGCTTTCCAGTCTGCGATGAAGAGTGATGCCTTCCAGGCTGCAATGAAGAGTGACGCTTTCCAAGCGGCGATGAAGAGTGATGCCTTCCAGGCTGCAATGAAGAGTGACGCTTTCCAGACCGCGATGAAGAATGATGCTTTCCAGGCCGCCATGAAGAGCGACGCTTTTCAGGCAGCGATGAAGAATGACGCCTTCCAGGCCGCCATGAAGAATGATGCTTTCCAGGCCGCCATGAAGAGCGACGCCTTCCAGACGGCCATGAAGAATGATGCGTTCCAGACCGCCATGAAGAGCGACGCCTTCCAGACGGCCATGAAGAATGACGCGTTCCAGGTCGCGATGAAGAACGACGCCTTCCTCAACGCCATGAAGAGCGACGCGTTCCAGGCCGCGATGAAGAATGATGCTTTCCAGGCCGCCATGAAGAATGAGGCCCTCCAGACGGCGATGAAGAATGACGCGTTCCAGGCCGCGATGAAGAATGATGCTTTCCAGGCCGCCATGAAGAATGACGCCTTCCTCAACGCCATGAAGAGTGACGCCTTCCAGGCAGCATTGAAGAACGACGCCTTCCTCAATGCCATGAAGAGCGATGCCTTCCTGGCCGCAATGAAGAACGATGCCTTCCAGGCGGCGATGAAGAATGACGCCTTCCTCAATGCCATGAAGAACGATGCTTTCCAGGCCGCGATGAAGAATGACGCCTTCCAGGCTGCAATGAAGAACGATGCCTTCCAGGCGGCGATGAAGAACGACGCCTTCCTCAATGCCATGAAGAGCGACGCGTTCCAGGCCGCGATGAAGAACGACGCCTTCCAGGCTGCAATGAAGAACGATGCCTTCCAGGCGGCGATGAAGAATGACGCCTTCCTCAATGCGATGAAGAGTGACGCCTTCCTGACCGCGATGAAGAACGACGCCATGCTGACGAGCACGCAGCGGTAGCAAACAGCCGGCACGTGTCGAAATGCCGAAAGTGACAGGTCCGCCCGCGGGTAAGCGGGCGGCCCCGTTGTCGTCAAGCCTGTTTGCCGGCCTGCTGCTCGGCGGGTTTCTGGCAAGTGCCGCGGCCGTCGCCGATCCCTTTGAAATGGACCTGCTCGAGACCGATGACCTGCGTCTTCTCTATCTCGATCCGTTTCAGACCTACCTGACGCCCCTGGTCGCCCGAACGTTCTACAACTCGTTGCAATTCCAGCGCCGGGTCTTCGAATGGACGCCGTACGAGAAAAGCACTTTGCTGCTCGTCGACTTCTCAGACTACGGCAATGGCGGCGCCCGCGTCTCGCCAGGCAATGGCCTGACCATCTACGTCGCCCCCGCGAAGCACACGCTGGAGTCCCTGCCCGGCGGCGAGCGCATGTATTCAATGATGAACCACGAAGCGGTCCATCTTGCCAATACGGATGCCGCCAACAGGCGCGACCTGCGCTGGCGGCAGCTGTTCGGCGGCAAGCCGCGTCAGACCGAGGAACACCCCGAAACGATTCTCTACAACTACCTCACGGTGCCACGCCTGAGTTCCCCGCGTTGGTACCTGGAAGGTGCGGCGTCATTCATGGAGACCTGGATGGCAGGCGGCGTGGGCCGCGCCCAGGGAGCCTATGGCGAGATGGTGTTCCGCTCGATGGTTCGCGACGACGCGCACTTCTACGGCAACCTCGGCCTGGTTTCCAAGGGCGTCGAGGCCGACTTCCAGACCGGCACCAACGCCTACCTGTATGGCACCCGCTTCTTCAGCTACCTGGCTTACGTCCATTCGCCGCAAGCCGTGGTGGATTGGCTGAAGCGTGGCGAGGGCAGCGAGGCCTACTACTCGCAGCAATTCGCCAAGGTCTTCGGTGAGCCGCTGGAAACTGCGTGGGACGAGTGGATCGCCTGGGAGCACGAGTTCCAGACTGCCAACCTGCAATCGGTCCGGCAGTATCCGCTCACTCAAGGCCGGCGCCTGACCAGGAAGGGGCTCGGCGCAGTCTCACGTTCATACTACGACCCCGCGACCAACTCCCTGATCGGGGCATTTCAGTACCCCGGTGTTGTCGCCTATGCCGGCGTTGTTTCGATGGCCGACGGCAGCATCCGCAAGCTCGTGGACATCAAGGGACCGATGAAATACGGGGTCACGTCGACCGCCTACGATCCTGGCAGCAAGACGCTGTTTTTCACTGCGGACAACAACGCCTGGCGGGACCTGATGGCCGTGGACGTCACTTCGGGCAAGACGCGCATGCTGCTCAAGGACGCGCGCATCGGCGACATCTGCTTCGACGAGTCGGACCGGTCGCTGTGGGGCTTTCGGCACCTCAACGGCTACGTAACCCTGGTTCACTTGCCGTACCCCTACAGCAGCTGGAACCAGGTTCATACCTGGCCCTATGGCGAAGAGCCATTTGAACTCGACGTGTCCGCCGACGGGACCCTGCTTTCGATGTCCATCGCACAGATCGATGGCCGCCAGTTCCTCGGGGTGTTCCGCACGGCAGATCTGGAGGCTGGAAAGGTCGAGCCCATCGAGCGGTTCGATTTTGACAAAGCTACGCCGGAGGGGTTCGTTTTCACCCGCGACGGCCGCTACCTGTACGGCAGTTCCTACTACACCGGCGTTTCCAACATTTTCCGCTACGAGCTCGCGACCGACGCACTCGAAGCGGTCAGCAATGCCGAAACTGGCTTCTTCCGCCCGATCCCGATGGCGGACGGCACGCTGATCGTCCAGGAACATACGGGTGACGGTTTCGCACCGATGATCATCGAGCCGAAGCCACTGCAGGACGTCGGCGCCATCACGTTTCTCGGCGCGCAGATCGCCCGCAAGCATCCTGTCGTCCGTGACTGGGTGGTCAATCAGCCTTCCCAGGCGGACCCGGAGCCGAAGATCACGCGCCTCGGCAAGTACCGGCCAATGCACGAGCTTGGCTTCGGCGACGGCTATCCCATCATCGAAGGCTACCGCGATTCCGTGGCATTGGGCTGGCACCTGCGCTTCGAAGACCCGGCGCAGTTTCACCACTTCGATGTCGCAGGCAGTTACTCCTGGGACCCGAATCTGCCGTCGGGCGAAAGACCCCACGTCAGCCTGCGCTACGCGACGCCCAACTGGAAACTCGAGTACCGGCACAATGATGCAGACTTCTACGACCTGTTCGGCCCCACCAAGCGCAGCCGGAAGGGCGACGCGTTCATCGTGGGCTACGACAAGGCTCTGATCTACGACGATCCGCGCCAGCTCGACTTGTCGCTCGGGGCGGCATACTTCACTGGCCTCGATACCTTGCCGGGCAACCAGAATGTGCCGTCAGGTTTTTCGGAGATCACCTCGGGCAAGGCCCTGCTCGCTTATACCAACACCCGCAGCTCGCAGGGTTCGGTGGACCACGAAAAGGGCTACCGCTGGCAGCTCGCCGGCAACATCGACCGGGCCGGCGGCGACAACGTGCCCAAGTTGCGCGGCAGCTTCGACTTCGGCTTCGCGCTGCCGATCGGCAACTCGTCCGTATGGCTTTACAACGCAGCCGGCATCGCCGGCGGCAACCGGGCCAACAGCCTGGCAAGCTACTACTTCGGCGGCTTCGGCAACAACTACGTGGATAACGGCGAGGTCAAGCGTTACCGGGAATACGCGAGCTTCCCGGGCTTCGAGATTGACGAGCTGCCCGGTCGCAGCTTCGGCAAGAGCATCCTGGAACTGAACCTGCCACCGTTGCGGTTCGAAGAAATCGGGTCGCCGGGATTCTTCCTCAGCTGGGCGCGCCCGGCACTGTTCGCCGGCGTGCTGGCCGCGACGCCCGCCGACGGCTCGGGGCAACGCACTGTCTACGATGCCGGCGCGCAGGTCGACCTGAAATTCACGGTGCTCAACCGTCTGGACATGACCCTGTCGCTTGGCTACGCCGCCGGTTTCGAGCGCGGTCGCAAGCTCAACGACGAATGGATGCTGTCGCTCAAGATCCTCTAGCGCGAGCGCCTCCTGAGCCTGCCGACGTAAGTCTCGTGGACCCGCTGCGCCGAGATAGCCCCGATCCTCTCGCGGTTGGATTTCAGACCCAGCAGGTAATAGAGAAAAGCGCAGCCGGCGCCGACCAGGCCCAGCATGATGCTGATCCGGCCCTGGCTCGCAGCAAGATTGTAGGTCGCGTGGTAAGCGCCCGCGAGGACGAGCCCCTCGAACATCTTGGCCTCGTGATAAAGACGCTCACGGTGAAACAGGAAGACCCGATGCAGCATGCGGTACACGGGCCCTCTGCCACCATGGCCGCTTCGAACCTCCTCGGTCGAGAAATGCGCCAATCCGTAGAAGTAGCCGAAGATTCCCGAAGCCACGGCGTGCATCAGCACGGTCAGCACCGAGCGCAGCAGCAGCGTCGGGGTATCGTGCTCGGCGAGCAGCCGCGGGAAGTAGAGCAGTACGTTTTCGGCAAAGGCGAAGGCCAGGCCCACGATGATGGAAAACTCGATCGCATCGTCGATCGACTGGATGCTGTCGTCGTCGGTGAAGCGAACGATGAGGTGCTTGGAATACTCCTCGGCAAAGGCCAGGAAGATCAGGCTGAACGCCATCACGGACAGCCCGAACCAGTAAAACACTGCGACGAACACCGTCAGGAACAGCCCGACGCCGAGAAAATTCAGCGGCTCCTCGTAAAGCCCGTTGAACAGGCCAAGCGCCGCCGCACCCGATTGGCGGATGAATCCGATGACCGACCAGACCGACAGCGCGGCCAACAACACGATGTTGGCGTACCAGGCGATTTCAACGGACATGGGCGCCGACTTGCTCGCGCCCGCCAGCGGCCAATCAGGACTGACGGTCGCCATCGCCCAGGCCAGGAACGGCAGTGAAAAGAACGCGAGCGAAGCGCTGTGCACCCACTTGATCCAGCGGTTTTCGTGAAGCAGGTAGATCACGTGAACCAGTGCAATGACCAGCAGGGTGCTGAGCGCCACCATCGCGAAGCTCAGGTACAGCTGCATGAAATTCAGGATCCGCAGCGTCAGCGTGTCCTGCTGAACGACCTTGAGCAGGAACGGCAGGCTGAAGATCGTGGAAATCGAGCTCAGCTCCACTTCGTCGCCGGTCGCCAGCCTGGCGTCGGCATTCACCACCACCAGCACGAGCACCGCGGCGAGCGCAGCGACCAGGGCGTTGGCGACTGTCCGGGCGGAAAGCCGCTCCAGAAGGAACATGAACAGCGAAAAGATCACCAGGAAGTGGAACAGGTCCGCCAGCGGCGCGGCCAGCGGACCGAGATTCTCGCGCAGCTGGTCATAGCTCAGAGTTGCGGCCAGCAGCAAGAGCGTCGCCAGCAGCAGCGCGCCGAGGCGCAGCGAGTGTCGCGTAACCCGCTTTGAGGTCAAGTGAAACAGCCTGATGACGCCGAACAGCACCAGCGCCACGCCTGCCAGGAATGCCAGCATGCCGAGCGCCTGTTGCAGCGGGTCCTGGCCGGCGTGCTGGAGCGCCGCCGCCTCGTGGCTTTGCAGCTGGATTCCAAGCCCGGCCATGAACAAGAGCAGCGGCACCACGGCCAGGGTGCCCAGCAGGAAGGTCACCACGACGAGCTGCCGCGACTCGGGGTTGCGCGAGACAAAAAACCATCCCCACACCAGCGAGGGGATCAAGGCGAGCCCTGCAGCCTGCAGGAAGGTCATCGCTGTCAAGTGTCGTGACGCCCCATAGGCTCCAACCGACGGCATCGTCGCCGGGACCCGGCCTGCTTGTCGCGCGCGCCAAACCGACGCTAGAGTGGCCGACGAAGCCGGCGCTCGCCGCCTGCCACCCAGCAGATGGTACGGGATTTCGGGCGCCGCGGAGCAACAACGGGACCCCGGCAAACGGCGTCCTGCCCTGCCAACTTTCCAGGCCCTGACGTGTAATTATTATGAGTGAGGACGTCGATGCAGCGAGGGTCCGGGACTGCCTGGGGGGCAATCAACAAGCCTTTGCCGCGCTTGTCGAGCAATACGAAAAGCCGATCTACAACATCGCTTTGCGCATGCTCCGCAATTCCGAGGACGCCCGCGACGTCGCGCAATCGGTCTTCCTGAAGGCCTACCAGAATCTCTCGAGCTATGACCCGCAATACAAGTTCTACAGCTGGATCTACCGCATGGCGATAAACGAATCGCTCAACATCCTGCGGGTGCAAGTCCGCAACGCGGGGCCTGTCGACGAGCAGCTCCCCGCGGATGACTCAGGTCCGTCCGAAATTCTGGTCGAAGACCAGAGGCGCGACGTGGTGCTGAAAGCGGTTGAGAAGCTCAAGCCGGAGCACCGGGCCGTGATCGTGCTCAGGTACTTTGTCGACCGCAGCTACGAGGACATGGGTCAGATCCTTGGAATCGACACCAGGACAGTCAAGTCGCGCCTGTACACGGCGCGGCAGCTCCTCAAGGAGCAACTGGCCTCACGCGGTGCGCTATGACGATGGACAGCGACCAGCTTCAGGATTTGATCCAGGCCGATCTGGACGGCGAACTGTCGGTCGCCGATCAGGCGAAGCTCGCACGCCTGCTGCTGCAGGATCCTGAGGCCCGTCGCCTGCACGATGAATTCCGCCGGACGGACCAGCTCCTGCGTGGCGTTTTGCAGGCCGAGCCGCCCGCCGGCCTGCGGGCAGCTATTCTTGCCGCACCCGCACTATCGGTGCGCTCGGGCGCTCCCGCGCGCCGGCAATACGCCTGGCCGGCCTACCGCGTGGCTGCGGCCATCCTGGGGGGACTGCTGATCGTGGGCATCGGCTATTTCCTGCGTGATGACAGTGCGCCGCTGACAAACCTGCAGGGATCACTGGATGCGCCCGGCGGTCCAGGAGCGCCGGGTCTTGTCGAGCCGCAGGACCAGTTGACCATCCGGGCCGAGAGTGTCGAGGTCAATGCCTCGCTGCGGCGCGACGGTCAGGGACTCAGGCTGGAACTCAACTTGTCGGCAGGGGTTCCCTGCGAGGTCATCGCCAGATTCGATCCGGCGACGACGGCCTTTATCGGCAAGACCGATGACGCGCGATTCACAGCCGCGAACGGTCAGGTGATCATCCAGTCGGCAGCAGGGAGCCAGGACTTCGTGCTGGAATTTTCGGGCGCGGCACCGATTCAACTGCAGCTGCGCTCCGGCGGGCGGCTGCGCGGGGAAGGCAGGCTGTCGGTCAGCGGTCCCTGAATTCGCTACGAGCCGCTGATCACGCGCTCCACCTCGCGCTCGACGAGGTCGGCGATCTTCCGGCTTTCATCCACGAGGCGCGAAATCTCGGCGCCGGTACGCTTGACGTAATCGGCGTCCTTGATTGAATTCAGGTTGATGCGCGCATTGCAGGCCGCGCCCTTCACACCGGCAAGCGAAACCAGCGCGCCGACGGCCGCATCGGTGATCATGACGTCGTTGCCAGTGCGCACAGCGAGCAGGCAGAGATCCAATGCCGCACGGCAGTGCCGGGCGGTCTGCATTGGAACCTCGGTGGCGCGCTTGTAGCCGGACTCAAGGGCCTCGTTGCGCGCGGCTTTCTGCGTCGGCGTGTCCTTCGGCAAGCGCAGCGCCTCCATGACCCCATTGAAGGCCTGCGTGTCCTCGTCGACCGCGGCGAGCAGCAGGTCCTTGATGCCTTGCGCCTTGACGGCGAGCGCATCCAGCTCCTCGTATCGGCCGGCAAACTCGGTCTTGCCGACCGTCAGGTTCGCGACCATCGCGGCCAGCGCCGCCCCGATCGCGCCTGCGAGTGCGGCGATCGAGCCGCCGCCCGGGGCCGGTGTGTCGCGCGATACCTCATCGACGAATTCCGCGACCGACCTGCGGACCAAGTCCCCTGTCTGGCGTGGCATACCCAGTACCTTCCTTTCCGTATCAAATGGCGCGACATCGCGCAGGCCCATGGCCTGCACGGCGGTTTCGATCACGTCGCCGACCGGCATTCCGGTGGATTTCTGCATCCGGCGCAGGTAGTAGCGGCCCGATTCCTGCATCGCATCGAATGGAATCACGCCGACTATCTCGGATCCTGTGACGACAATTCCGCGCCGCATGGCTTCTTCGCGCGCGGCCTCGAGTACCGCGTGCGCCGGAGACACCTTGTAGTTGGTCAGGTTGATGGAGATCTGCGCGCGGCGGTATTTCTCGACCACCCAGCCGACGGCCCTGACCTGCGGGAAACGTCCATCGGCGTAGACCGGTTTTCCTTCGATCTCCCCCGCCGGGTAGCCAAGCGCGGCGTAACGTGCCGCGAGGTCCTTGCCGTGGGCTTCGCGGTAATGCGCCGCGAGTGCGTCCCAGGATTTCGCGACCTGATCACAGGCACCGCAGGGGAAATACTCCCTGGCAAACACGACCACGTCGCCCCGGTAGTAGAACGGCGCGATATTTCCGCTGCGCTTGTGACGGCCGCGCTCGCGCAGGTTGTAGGCGATGTCGTCCGCATAACGTTTTTCGGTGGTCGCGAGATTGACGTTGTAGGCGATCAGGAACTCGCGCGCGCCGATGATGTAGGCGCCGCTGCGCGGGTTGTGCTTCGCCGGACCGAAATCAGGCTTCCACGCGGGGTCCGCCAGTTTTCTTTCCAGCCCTTCGTAATCGCCGGCCCGCACTGCCGCCAGATTCCTGCGGGCGGGGATCGAAGCGGCCTGCTCATACAGATACACCGGGATTCCAAGCTCACCGATGCGGCGGCCACATTCCCTGGCGAGCGCCACGCAGTCGGCCATCGTGACGCCCGCGACCGGTACGAAGGGGCAGACGTCCATCGCGCCCATGCGCGCGTGACTGCCGTGATGCTTCGCCATGTCGATGGTTTCGGCCGCGCGCTTGCCCGCGCGGAAGGCGGCTTCCAGCACCGCATCCGGCGCGCCGACGAATGTGACGACGGTGCGGTTCGTATCTTCACCCGGATCGACGTCGAGCAGCGTCACGCCAGGCACAGCCTCGATCTCCGCGGCGATGCCGCGAATGACTGCGGCATCCCGCCCTTCGGAGAAATTGGGGACGCACTCCACCAGTTTGTTCACGGCCGGCCCCGTATCGCTTATGACAACATGATACTGGCATTCATCCGCTTCGACGCGGGAGCCTCCCCGGCTCCGCCGCCCCCTTCCCTTTCCGCTGTTCAGGCCGGGCGGTGGGTTGCGATTTAACCGCATGGTTATGTGACGCGCCCCGGATTTCTCCTTCCATTCTGTGACGCATGGCACAGCGCGCCGCAAAGCGTCGCCAGGTTCCAATACGACCGCGAAGATCAAATCGCGTGGAGAACCTGGAAATGAACCGTCGCGTCACCTACATCGCAACCCTTTCGGCACTCAGCTTCGCGGCTGTGCTGTCGGCCGGCGCATGGAAGAGCGCCGAATCCCCGCGCAGCGCCACGATGCAGGCCACCATCACGGCGGCCGACCAGACGCCAGCCAGCTACATCGTCCAGGCTGCGAGCCTCGACGCCGCGCGCGCCGCGGTGCAGGCAGCCGGCGGCACGATCACCCACGAGCTCGGCATCATCGATGCGGTCGCCGCACAGCTGACCCCGGAACTGGCCGCGACCTTGGGCGCAGACACTCGGCTGGTCGTGACGGTGGATGCTACCGCCAAGGTTGCCGGTCGCGGCGCATCGCCCAACGTCGCAGCACCGTCCTATGTCGTAAGACAGACGAACGCCGATCTCCTCCACGCCTCGGGCATCACCGGCAACGGTGTCGGGATCGCATTTGTTGACACGGGGCTCTGGGCGACTCCGCTCGCCGGCTACGACGCCATCAACAACGTCGCGAGCACCTCGATCCCTGACGACAGCGGCCACGGCACCCACATCACCAGCATCGCGGCGAGCGCGAATGTGACGTCGGACGGCACCTACCTTGGCATCGCTCCGGGCGCGTCGTGGATCACCGTCAAGACGTTCGGCGCAAACGGCGTGGGCACCTATGCCAATACGATCCGCGGTCTCGACTGGATCCTGACGAACAGGACCAAGTACAAGATCCGGGTCGTCAACATGTCCTTTGGCGCCACGGCACAGTCGTACTACTGGAATGACCCGCTGAACAAGGCCGTCATGAAGCTGTGGCAGGCCGGCGTCGTGGTCGTCGCCTCGGCCGGTAACGACGGCCCCTATGCGCAGTCCATCACCGTGCCGGGTAACGTGCCGTACGTCATAACAGTCGGCGCGATGACTGACAATTACAGCACAAGCAATGCGGCCGACGATCGACTTGCTTCGTTTTCTTCCACCGGTCCGACCTATGAAGGCTTTGTCAAGCCCGAGATCGTGGCCCCCGGTGGTCATGTCAGGGGTGTTATGACTCGCGATCAGGCGATCCCCCAGGCGCACCCCGAATTCCACGAAGAGGGCAACTATTTCACGATGTCCGGCACCTCGCAGTCGGCGGCGGTGGTCTCGGGCGTGGTCGCGCTGATGCTGCAGGCACAGCCTTCGCTCACGCCGAACCAGGTCAAGTGCAAGCTGATGAGTTCCGCGCGTGCCGCGATCGACAGTTCCGGCAAGCTCGCCTACACGGTGTTCCAGCAAGGCGCGGGCCAGATCAACGCTTACGCCGCAGTCCTCAACCCATACACCAGCTGCGCCAACGTCGGCCTCGACATCGCGGCCGACTTGGCCGGCACCAAGCACTTCGGCGGCCCGGCGCGCCAGAAAACCGACGGCACGTTCTACGTCGTTGACGCCAGTGGCAACACCATCAACCAGCAAGGCTATCTCTGGAGCAACGGCTACCTCTGGAACCAGGGCTATCTCTGGAGCAACGGTTATATCTGGTCGAACGGCTACCTCTGGAACAACGGCTACCTGTGGAACAACGGCTATGTCTGGAACAACGGCACGCTGTGGAACCAGAGCTTCGTGCCC
>Ga0209797_10000053_pt1 | contig 50515 bp, 44 predicted proteins | sample DOMMetBare3Fresh_2_FD_187472 | JGI IMG/M metagenome (GOLD analysis project Ga0209797, IMG submission 187472) | Wetland sediment microbial communities from St. Louis River estuary, USA, under dissolved organic matter induced mercury methylation -... | ecosystem: Environmental > Aquatic >... | reverse complement strand
GGCGCCAACGCGGACGTCGGCCAGTTCTGCGGCGACGCTCTCGCCTCCATCGGGCTCAGTGAGGTGCCGGAATCGTACGATGCGGACAGCGTGTGGAGTTACGAGGTCGGCAGCAAGAACTCGTTCGCCGACAACCGTGTGCTGCTGAACGCAAGCGCGTACCTGATCAAGTGGAAGGACATCCAGCAGAACGTGCCGCTGACCTCCTGCGGCTTCCAGTACACGGCCAACCTCGGCGAGGCCGAGAGCAAGGGTTTTGACATCCAGATTCAGGGCAGAGTGACGGACGCGATCTCGCTGGGCGGCACCTTCGCCTACACGGACGCGCAGTTCACCAAGACGGTGCAACTGGCGCCGACCGTCCAGCCGATCGTGTCGGACGGCGACCATCTCGGCGGCTCGCCCTGGACGGTCGCGCTGTTCGGCCAGGTGAACTTCCCGGTCAGCGGCAAGGATGCCTACGTGCGTGCGGACTACCAGTACAGCGCGCAGCAGACGGATCAGGTGGCGGCCCAGAACCCGGCCAATGGCGGATACGCGCTCTGGTTCCCGAGCGTCCCGGTGCAGAGCTTCACCTCGCTGCGCGCCGGAGTGAAATGGGACCGGCTCGACGTGTCGTTGTTCGCGCAGAACCTGTTCGACACCCACCCGAGGCTCTCGGCAAACCAGGACATCCCTAGCCCGTTGGGCGGTACGCCGCTCTTCTATGTGATGAGCTGGCGGCCGCGCACCATTGGCTTGACCGCCACCTATCATTACTAGACCGTACGACGAGTTCCCTGTGCGCACGGGGAGCGGGAGAGTGGACATGCGAGCGACGGGCACGCTGCTGGGGCGGGTGACGCCGGTCCTGCTGCTGATCGGAGCCATTGGCGCCAGTGCACACGTGAAGGCTGCGGAACCTGCTGTGCCGCAGACAGTCGCGGCGCCGGCCTGGCGCACGTCAGTCCGCGACTTTGCGGCCCAGCACTTCAGGAATCCTGCGTGGGGTTACTCGCATTCGGCGCGCATCTATGCGCTCGCCCACGAGCTGGCGGCGGCCGACAACGTGACGATCGACGACGACGTGCTGTATGCGGCAGCCTACCTCCACGACATGGCGGCGTTCGCCCCCTGGGCGAAGGAGACGGTCGACCATGCGGACGAAGCCACCCGCGTTTTCGCTACGGTCCTCGATGGAACAGACTTCCCGATGACGAAGATCGAGGCCGTCCGCGGCGCGATCCGTACCCATATGTACGATCGTGACCCGGTCGGCCCGGAGGCGCTCTACCTGCACGATGCCGATACGCTGGACTGGCTCGGCGCGATCGGCGTGGCGCGGGTCATGGCGCTCGTGGACCCGAACGGCGGTGCCCCCGATGGACCGGCCATGGTCAAGATGCTCGATGCCAACCTCGCGCGCGTGCCGGATCGGGTGCTTTCCCCGGCGGGCCGTGCGCGCGTCGCGCAGCGCAAGCTGGAGTTGCAGCAATTCCTCGACAACCTGCGGCGGGAGTCGGACAACCTGGGCAACCTGTAGACGAGGCCTGGCTCCGGTTCAAGGACGTTGCGCTCGCCGCGCAAGGGCGTGCCGCGCTCAACCGCCCTGCATAAGAAGATCAGCCGTACAAAACATCAGCACGGAGTCACTCATGGGCTCAATTCGGTCGTTCCTGGTCCTGGCAGGCATGAGTCTGTTTGCTTTCGGGTGTGGTACGACCCCGCACAAACAGGCATCTGATTTGAAAGTGGAGGTCTTCAAGGGCGGATTCGCCACCGTGAATTCCTTCATTTTCTCCAATGGAAAATCGCTCATCGTGATGGATGTGCAGCGAAAGACCTATGAGGCCAGGAAACTCGCTGACGTCATAAGATCGAAACACCTGCCGTTGACCCATATCCTGATCAGTCATGGGCACACCGATCACTTCACGGGTATGGATTTGTTTCACAGGGAGTTTCCCGAGGCAAAGATCGTCGTTGCCACCGAGGACATCAAGCACGACATCAAGAACTATGCGATCTACATGGACAGCGGCGGCGAGACCGGCGCCGAGCCGGCGCTCGAGCCGGCGCTTCGGCCGAAATCGGCGGAAAACCCGGGCGGATTCGATTACGAGAACAACATCCATGTGCTGCCGGGCAAGACGCTGACATTGGAAGGTGGCGGCACGCTGGAGATCAGCACCGACTACATCCCGACCGAAGCCCCGCACATGTCGACCGTCTACAGCCGGGACCTCAACGCGCTGTTTCTTTCGGATCTCGGGTACAACAAAGTGCATCTGTGGATGGGAGACGACATCACCAGGCAACGCATCGCCAACTGGAGAGCGGAACTGGTTCGACTCAAGTCACGCTATGCCGCACTGAATCCGACGGTCTATCCCGGCCACGGTGATCCGGCCGACATGAAGCTCTTCGACACATTGGTCCAATATATTGACGATTACACCCGCACCACCTTGGAAGCCAGGTCCCGGGAAGAGGCCATGGAAAAAATGATTGCGCTGTATCCCGATTACAAGCAGGCGGACTTCTTCCTGAAGTACAGTGTCGAGAATCATGTGAAATAGGGCGGGGGCGCCAATCGCGAAGACCTCTATTCACCTTGCTGACGTTCGGTGTGGGCGGCTCGGTCCCGGCAACGCCGCCGGCGAAAAAGCGCTTGAGGATCTTCGGCCCAGGGACCAAGAATTGCAGGCTCCCTGCTACTGAAAATCCGCGTGTCGGTGGTTCAATTCCACCCCTGGCCACCATTCCTTATCAAACACTTATCAGGATCTGCAATCAGCTGCAGATTTCCGTGCGGGAGCCCGCTAACTCACGCTGAAGCGCCGAAGCACGACTGGTTTGCGCTGCGAACCACCGGATGCACGGTTGATTGGTGAAATCATTAGACGCCTCGCTCTGGGGATCGGCAAAGCACTTGTGGTCATTGGCGTTGCCGCCGCGATTGCAGTTTTGGCCGTGCGCAACTATTTAGCCGGCGTGGACTCCATCATCTGCTGATGCTGCAGCATCTGGTCCATCATCATCTGCATCATTCCCATGCGTTTTTCCATCATCTGGTGGTGCTGCATCATGTCGCCACCCATCATGCCCTTATCACTCGGCATGCTCTTGTCACCGCCAATGGCCATTGCGCCGCATTGGCTACCATCCATCACCATCGGTTTATTCATGCTGCGCATCATCGCCATGCTTTCCTGCATGGTCTGCATGTGTGCCCGCATCAGCTTCTGGCGTTCCTTCGGGTCCGTCGTCGCGTGGACCTTCTCCATTTGCGCCTGCATTTCCGTCATGTTCGCCCGCATCTGGGACATTTGTGCATCCATCTCCGTGCTCATTGCAGGCTTCGTCGGAGCAGCTTCGTCCTGCGCAGTAGCCAGAGGCGCGGATGACAGGACACAGGCTGTGACTGCAATTAACAGAAATGAGGCTTTCATGTTTCCGATACCTTGAGGGTTCGAGTGGCCATCACTTTTTCGTGCGAACAACCGCGAACAGCACGACGCCCAACACGACGACGATCAGAGCGGGCATCCATACGCCGCCCGTGCCGTACCAGTGTTCATTCCCCATCATTCCGCCGCTCACGTTGGTGGCGTCGGCAATCGCTGCTTTGATGGGTATCAACAGCGAGGACACAACGCCAAGCCTGCGGACGAGAATGCTGCCGATCTGGGAGCTCATGAGGTGAAATTCCTTCAAGTCGGTAAAATGTTAATGCAATGCACCAAGGGCGGAACCGACAGCCCACACGCAGGGTCGATGTGACCCAATTACCATGGCATTTGTACGCCCTGAGTTGTTAGGCGTCAGTCTTCTACCGCACAGAGCGATTGCCAACTTCCGGGTCGTGAAGCGGAGGTCAGAATGGAGCGGACGATGGGAAGCGAGCCCGTAGTGCTGGCTTGGGAGCATCACCTCCGTCCCGTACTGCGGTTTGGTGGCGCCGAACCGTGCTCGCCGATCTACTGAAAATCCGCGTGTCGGTGGTTCAATTCCACCCCTGGCCACCAATTCTCCCTGGGTCTATTCCGGTCACATAAGTAACGTTTTATACCGGAGACATAGGTAACACTTTAGCAGCGAAGGGGTTTGGGGCGCATTCAACGCGCCATAGCTCGGGTGCTCCTTCTTCAGCTGAACGATCAGCGTCTCGATCTGGAACGGCAGGCGATTGGCCTGCCGGTAGGGCCGTCGTGAGCGATCGGTCAGGCCTTCGAGCCCACACTCTTTGTACCGGTTAAAGATCTTGTGGCCGGTCTTGCGCGAGGCATCGAACTCCCGGCACAGCACCGCCATCTACTCGCCCTCGAGCAATGAGGCGATAAATCGAAGCCGCTCATCCATTTTGCAACACTCCTGCCACGGCACTTTGCGTCTCCTGCAAAGACCGAGAAGTGTTACCTATGTGCTCGGAATGAAGTGTTACCCTTCAGTCAGGAAGGGCAATAGACTTCCATGCCACGTCCGCCTGAGCTCCGAAGCCGGTGTCGCCGTCGCCCGAGACGACGGCGCAATCATTTGTCTTTGCACTCGCCTCAGATGCGGCGCACGAAGTAGACGATGAGGGCGATTACGAGAATTGTGCCGAGTATGCCGCCGATGTACATGTGGGTCTCCTATGGTTCTCCAGCAAATTGATTAGACCATGTGAAGAGCGGTCCGTCTGCGCGCTGCCGTACACATACGCGGCGCCACGGGTCGGGTGATCCGTTCAAGATCTAATCGAAGGAATAGCCGCAAGTCGCAAGTTTGTGTTTGGCACGAGCGTGAGAACCGCTGTAAAACCTCTGTTGGAGTCTTGCGGGACCCCCTGGCTCACGCCAAGCCACCGCGGACAACATCGGACAGAGCCGAAGCTGAGCCGCCCGCGGAGCCGCCTACTTGCGTTTGTGCTTGCGCGTCATTCTTGCGAGCGAGTCCTCTCCGAGCGGGGCTTTGTGTTTCACTCGGAAGCTCGCGGCCCACTCACGGTTGAAGTCGCGCTGGAAACGCAAGTTCACGACGACCGTCGTCAGCATCGCAATCAGGGCGCCCAGACTGGCCAGCGCCATGTCGCTTTGGGCATCCCAGACATCGCCCTGGGCTCCGAGGTATGCCTGGCCGAGGTCCCCACCGAACAGCACTGCCACCAGCCACTCGATCAATTCAAAAAGCATTGACGTCGACATTGTCAGGTCGAGCGGCAGGAAATATCCCCAGAATCCGCGCACGTCGGCAACGCGCAGGAAGATCTCGCGCACGGGATAAGCAAGGAGCAACCCGTAGGAAAAGTGCACGACACGATCGAAGTTGTTGCGTTGCCAGCCGATGAGGTCGTTGAATGTCTCGCCGGTGAGATTCTTGAACCACATATCGTAAGGAACTTCTGCGTAGCTGAAGTGCGCGCCTACCTGGTGCAGGCACATGAAGGTGAAGATCAGCGTGTAGGACACTCGTGAGAAAAGCAGCTTTCGATGCAAACCAAGCAGAAATGCCATGGCCGGGAGGACGAGCATGTTCTCCGTCAACCAGACGTCGCGATGCCAGGGGGCAATTGCCAGAAAAAGCCACCAGACCGCGAAGATCAGGCTCAAGATGACCAGATACTTTCGATGCGGGATCAACACGCGGTCACTGTAGCCGGTTTTTTGTGGAGTCGCAGAGCATGCGTGACGGCCAGGCTTTGCTGTTCAAGAAATGCAATGGCCTCCGGCCGCGTGGCGTCGCTGAAACGCGCGCGAATGGGCCGCGAGCGCGGTCGCCAGATTGTCGTGGCCGAGCCACCGGCACAAATTCCTGACTCGACGAAACTCCTGAGGCCAGATCCCTATAAGGCGACGGCTTTCCGCAGTGGGAGTTCCGTCATATTAAGTTACGTCAGGTAGCCCGCGCGCCAGGATCGACAGCCCCGGCGCGGATGTTGCCGACTGGCGTTCCCGACATTGCGGCATTCGTCACATTGCCCTTCATCGCGGCCTGACAGCATCAATGTGTCAGCCATTGCTGGCAACGCCGCTACCCGCGAAATCGAGGTTGCGTTGTACGGCATGGCCGACTGTGGCCCTGGCGAGCCATGAGGACCGCAAAATGGCAATAGTGATTGTCTCAGCCAGCACCCTGGCCAGCTCCAGGATGCGTACTCTGTCGATGCGTGCCATTGCGATCGCGGCGGGCGCGCTGACGCTGGTCGGATTACTCGGTGGCTTCGTCCTCGGTTTCCAACTCGGCGGCGCCTCGCACGCGGACGATGGCTGGGCGCGCGTACTTGCGAATCTGGATCCAGCGCAACCCGGGAGCCAGGCACTCATCCAAGAGATCGGAAGTCTGTCCGGCCGTTTGATTCGGCTCGAGGCCGTGGCCGGCCGCCTGGCTGCACGCATCGGTACGAAACCGCTGGCGACCGTAGACGCGGCGGATTCTCCAGCCACCGTCGCCGAACAACCCGCGGGCGGGCCGCTGCTCGAACCACAATCGGGCGCTGGTTCAGGCACCGGAGCGTCGTCTCTTGGGCTCGATCGAAGCCTCGATCAGGTCGAGGCGAGTCTCGACAGGGTGGCCTCGATAGTCGCGCGGCGCGACCTCGACCAGATGGTATTTCCCAGTCGGGCACCGATTCCCGGCGTCGCGATATCGTCCGGCTTCGGCCGCCGGATCGATCCGTTCACTCGGAAACTCGCCCGGCACGCCGGCATCGACTACGCCGCGCAATACGGTACGTCCATTCTGGCCAGCGCCGGCGGACGAGTTCGCCGCGCCGGGCCGTACGGCGCATTCGGCAGGACCGTCGAGATTGACCACGGTGATGGTCTCGTCACTCGCTACGGTCACATATCCCGGATCCTGGTACGGGTCGGCGACATCGTGCTGCCCGGCCAGCCGATTGCAATGGTCGGCTCAACCGGTCGCTCCACCGGCGCGCATCTTCACTTTGAGATCTTGCGCGACGGGGCGCCGGTGCAGCCAGGCCTGTATCTCGCGAGCGACGAATTCTGACGCCCGCCGGTCGAGGATCGCGTCATCGACACAAATTGGCTTACAAGCGCGAGATTCGAACCCACCGCGCCGCATCGAGCGAGGCAGCGTTGGCGGATTGCCGCCGGCATCGCATTGTTGCTGCTCGTCGCGGGAGGCTACGGATTCGCGAGCGACTTCTATGCAAGTGCACGTGATCTCGCTGCCTTGCGCGAGGATCGGGAGTTACTCGCCGCCGAGGTCGAGCGACTGAAGATGAAACTGGCCGTCGAGAGTGCAACGCGCCTTGAACTCGAGCAGCAGGCGGCGGAATTGAACGCGCGGGTCGCGGAGCTCAATGGACAGGTGAAATTCCTGATGGTCCGCAGGGCACCCGACAAGATCGCCAAGTAGATTCACAAACGACACGAGAGGACAGGTCCATGTTTCGAAAGAAGAACACCATGGCCATCGACGTCAGCCGGCTGGCGGGCCTTCTGGCTCACGACACATGCGTACGAGGCGATGTCATGTTCGCCGGTGGGCTGCGGATCGACGGGCGGGTCGATGGCAATGTCCTGGGCAAGCCAGACGACCATGGGCTCCTGGTCCTGAGCGAAAAGGGCGTCATCGTCGGTACGGTCAAAGCCCACGATGCGCTGATCAACGGTCGCATTGAAGGAGATCTTGAGGTCGATCATTTCCTCGAACTGCAGGTCAACGCGCGCGTTACCGGCAACATCACCTACCGCACGTTGAAACTGGATTGCGGTGCCACCGTTGACGGCAAGCTGGTGCGGATGGGCGACGAGCCAGCGGCCACGGGGGCCGGCGCGGATGCCGAGTCCAAAGTCCTCTCATTTGCGAAGGCGCCCTAGGTGGATGTGTGCCACGAGTCGACCACCCGATGTAGGAGCGCAATCTACGGCAGCGAATCTTGCCGGACGATTGCGGGAGTTTTGCCGGACCTCCTGGCTCGCGACTTAGGATCACGCCAAGGACTGCGAGACCCAGCCGGCGCCGGCCAGGCCTCACGGCCTGACCGGGCCGGCAGCCAGAGCCCGCCGCGTCAATCCCCCCAGGTCGCTACGCGCTGGTACATGTCGACCCCGACCACCTTGCGGATGGGGCCCACCTTCGCGGCGAACTTGGCGAAGGCGTCACTGGCGTAGAGCTTGTCGAGGTACTCGTTGACGGCCTTGAAGTCCTGCCCGCCGAACAGCACCGCGTGCGTCACGGCCATGCTGCCGCTGCGCAACGAAACCAGCCGCAGGACGCCTGGGTTGCCCAGGCCGCGGTTGAGGTCGGCTACCGCACTCCGATAGGTCGCGGGGTCGGTGGTGTTGATGAGATAGGCCACCAGGTAGCCGGCGCTGCGCCGTGCCGCGCCGTAGTCATCGACGACCATCGCCAATTCACTGCCCAGGTAATGTGCATCCACATTGGTTTCGAGCAGGTAGCGTGACCAACCAGGGCTGGCGAGGCGCTTCGCCGTCGAGTCCATGTACTCGGCATAGGTGTCGAAGTCCTCGACTACGAGGTGCGTGGCCTGGGCATCGCCGAACTCCCGCGCATAGAGCGTGACCTTGGCGCCGTTCATGGCCGGGTCCTTCATCAATGCATCGAGGGCGTCCTTGGCGCGGCTGGTGCTGGGGTAGTTGATGGCGTGCACCGCCTCGAACTTGTCCGCGAGCGATGGTACGGTCACGAACAGCAGCGCGGTCGCTGCCAGGATCGACAGGATTCTCGTCTTCATCGGCTTGCTCCTTCATTGTCGCGCTGATGCGCGTATTGGTTGTGGTGTCATGCTAGCGGCGCCTGCTGGAGGAACCGTGCACAAGTATAAGCGCCATGAGCTCGTCGGCAACCGCCCCGGCTAACCGGTTGGTGCAGTTGAAGATTCAGATTTTCGGTCCTTGGCTGAAAATCTGCGTGCGATTGGCTTGGTCCCACTCCTGGTCACCATTTCTTGCAGCGCGGTAACCGGCCATTGCCAGGGTGGCTGAGGTCGGGCAGCGCAGGTGGCAGGCGGCCGTTCAGAGTCGGACGATGCGGTATCCTCATACGGTGCGCACGCACCATCTCGCAGCAACCCTGATACTCATGCCATTGACGTTTGCCGGCCCGCCGTTGCTTGATTTCTCCAGTCCGGACGTCGTGCGGACTTTTCGGGTCATCAACGATGGCGTGATGGGCGGCATGTCCACCTCGCGGCTAAGCCTGGTGTCCGGGACCATGGTGTTCGAAGGGGAAGTTTCGCTTGAAAACAACGGCGGCTTCGCATCGTTCAGGGGACCCGTCAGATTTCCCGCGGAGTCGACAGCACTGCTGTTAACGGTGCGCGGCGACGGGCGGCGCTACAAGCTGACCCTCAAACTCGACGACGGCGCCAGCACGGCTCAATACCAGGCTGCGTTCACTTCATCGCAGGAATGGAAGACGTTGCGTTTCCAGCCGGCCGATTTCCAGGCCAGTTTCCGCGGACGCGCCGTTGCGGCACCGCCTGTGCATTTCCGCGACGTGCAGTACGTTGGTTTGCTCATTTCGGACAAGCAGTCGGGCGCATTCAGGATCGAATTGAAAGAAATCAGGACCGAGGCCGACGGAAGCGAGCCCGGGATGTGACTGAGGGTAGCTCGCCACTAAAGCTCCCGGTGATCTGCCCGCAAGAGTGCATGCGCACGCGCGCGTGCCGCACTTCGCCGCCACCGTTCATCACATGTTACGGAATTCCTTGACCGTCAAGCCAAGGCCGATCAGCAGCATCAGGAAAACGAAAATGCCCAGGAACAGAAGATTGGCAGGCATCACGGCTTTCTCGCCAGAAGCGCGGCCAGCTTGAAGTAGATTCCAAAGCAGAAGATGGACGGAACCCAGATCGCAGTGAAAATCGCCTGCTCACGGTCCTGCAGGAAGAACCAAAGATACGCGGAGATAACAAACGAAATCATCACCGCCAAAAGAATGAAAAAATCCGATTTCTTGAACATGCAAGCTCTCCAGGGATTCTACTTTTCCAGATAATCCACGATGCCATAGCCAATGGCGCTCAGCAGACAACCAGTTATCGCCAGCAAACCAATTACACGTACGCCCGACGAGATACCTGTGGCAAACGACTCTGCACTGACCAGTCCGGTCGCACCGAGTATCAGGCCAGCACAGCCGATCAACGTCAGGGAATTACCGACAAGAATCAGCAACCTGTGGATGAGGCTCTTCGCGGCGTTCACTTGCGTTGCAGCTTGGGCCGGCTCAAAGATTTCTAATAGATCACAAAACCTTCGCGTTGGATCGCTACCCAAAGCCTCGTCTTATTGCCAACCTTCACTGGCAAGACGCGCCAGTACATGATGAACGGGGTGCCGTCCTTCTTGTAGTTAATGGCCCGACCTTCGAACTTACCGCCCGTCTTCAGTTCCTTGCCGAGGCGCGCAATCACCTTTCGGTCGGTGCCTGGTCCCTGCAGGATTCGCGGAGTCTTTCCTATGACCTCCGACGGCGCATAACCAGTTAATGTCTTGAATGCGTTGTTGGCGTAAATGATCTTTGCCGCTTTGGTTGCATCCGTGATCAAGATCGAGTCATAACTCGTCTCCATCAGCACCTGAAGAACTTTCAGGCTGATATCCGTGTCGCGAAGGACTTTTTCCAGAGAATTGGCCACTGAAGTTTTCCCTTGTTCAGGCATCGAGCCTGGTGGTTGGTGGTAGATGACAACGCCCGCTTTCGCGGGCGTTGTCCGGATGCCGGCCGCTGAAATGTCTGCGACCGTCTGCTGCTTTCAGAGTGTTTCTTAGTTGGGCAGCACCACGGAATCGATGACGTGGATTACGCCGTTGTCGGCAACGATGTCAACGGCGGTGACGTTGGCATCGTCCACCTTGACGCCGCCCATCGTGCTGACGGTCAATGAAGAGCCCTGCACCGTCTTGACCATACCGGCCTTGACGTCCTTGGCCATCACCACACCCGGAATGACGTGGTAGGTGAGAACCGCGGTCAGTTTGGCCTTGTCAGCAAGCAGTGCATCCAGGTCTGCCTTGGGGATCTTTGCAAAGGCAGCGTCAGTCGGTGCAAAAACCGTGAATGGACCAGTGCCCTTCAGGGTGTCAACCAGGTCTGCTGCCTGCAGGGCGGCTGCAAGTGTGTTGAAGTTGCCAGCAGCAATGGCGGTGTCGACGAGGTCCTTGGCATGCGCGGTGGATACCAGGCTCAAGGAAATGACGGCGGCGGAGATCAGCTTTTTCATGACTATTCCTTTCGGGTTGAAGACTACTGAACCGTTATTGAACCGTTAATGTACACATTTGTTTAGAGATTGAACAGGGAAATATTAGAATATTTTAAGATTCCGCAGCAGCCGACCATAAATTGCCTATCTTTTTCTACTAATTTGAGTTCAAATACAGTTCAGCGAGGGGTATCCATGCCGAGCAATCAACGGACTGTGGCTGAGGGACCTGTGTACCGGAGCGGTGCGGTCGCGAGACTCACAGGCATCCCCGTGCAGACGCTTCGCGTCTGGGAGCGGCGCTACAAGGTTGTCGGACCGCGCCAGAGCGCGACGGGGCAGCGCCAGTACTCGCCAGAAGACGTAGCCCGGCTCACGGTCATCAAGCAGCTTGTCAGGTCGGGGCATGCCATCGGTTCGATTGCCACGCTGGACCTGGAGGAATTGCGGTCCATGCTCGACAAGACCGCGCGCGCTTCCCGCTTTCTGGCTCGCCCAGCCGGCTCTGCAGCCGAGGGCACAGTGCGTCCGCTGCGCATCGCGATAGTCGGCGACGTGCTCGCCATGCGCGTGGAGCATTTTCACCTGCCCGAGGTGCAAGTCGTGGCCACAAGTCCCGGTGCCGCGGGCGCCATCGAAGCACTGCGGGGTGTCACAGCCGATATCCTGCTCGTCGAATTACCGACTCTGCAGCGCGATTCGGCACAGGCAATTCGTTCATTGGCTCAGCAAGTCGGACCACAGCAGATCATTGTGGAGTACGGCTACGGCCCGCAGCGCATCGAGCAGGAATTGCGCGCACTTGGCTGCAGCCTGGTGCATGCGCCAATGGTTATCGACCAGCTGATATCGCTGTGCCAGCTCCTGCCGGCTGCACCTGCGGCCCGCATACCTGCTTCGTTACCGCAGATCGGTCCTGCCGCGCCGCGGCGTTTCGACAACAAGACGCTCGCCGAGATCTCCCTTGCCTCAGTTGCTTTGAACTGTGAGTGCCCGCATCACATCTCCGAGCTGCTGGTGCACTTGGGAAATTTCGAGAGGTACAGTGCTGAGTGCGAAAGCCGCAGCCCGGCTGACGCGGCGCTGCATCGCTACTTGAAGGAGGTAGCGGGAAGTGCCCGTACCATGCTTGAGGATGCATTGGTACGCGTCATCGAAGTGGAAAATATTCCGCTGCCTGCCTGAAGGCAGGAATGGCGCACCGCTTGATCGACGAAAGACTGGATGGCGAATCAATGTCCTGTTTCGCGCCATTCCCTCCAGGCGGTATCGCCGTCGTGTTCGGGGCCAGTGGCGGTATTGGCCGCGCCCTGACAGCCCGGCTCCGTACTCATCCTGATTTCTCGATCGTGTCGGGCTACTCCCGCACGGGCACGATTGCACTCGACCTCGGCGTTGAGTCAAGCATCGAAGCGGTTTCCGCAGATGTTCAACAATACGGCGCGGATGTGCGGTTGTTGATCGACGCTACCGGCGTGCTGGAGGGCGACGGCTGCGTCGCCGAGAAATCCTGGCGGCAGCTGGATCCCGCCGCGATGTCGCGGGCGTTCGTGGTCAACGCAATCGGGCCGGCGCTTCTCATGAAGCATTTCCTCCCGCTGCTGCCACGTCAAGGCAAATGCATATTCGCCACCTTGTCGGCACGTGTAGGAAGCATCGGCGACAACCGGCTTGGCGGTTGGTACAGCTACCGCGCGTCTAAGGCTGCGCTGAATCAGATCGTGCGTACCGCTGCGATTGAATTGCGTCGCACCCGGCCCCAAGCCGCATGCGTCGCATTGCATCCGGGGACCGTTGACACACGCCTGTCCGCACGCTTCGCAAAGCCGGGGCTTGAAGTTCAGACGCCGGATACGGCGGCGAAACGACTTGTCACCCTGATCGACACGCTGACGCCCGCGGCCTCGGGCGAATTCATAGACCAGCGGGGGCAGGTGATAGCCTGGTAGCAGGTGCTGCCGGTTGCTCTTCGCCGTCGATGGATCATTTCAGCGAGTGGACGGATCGCGACCGCGGTGGCCGAACTGTCCTCTCAGCCAGCTGGATGTATCACCTGCCTGAGTTAGCTTCAGGACGGCCAGGAAATTCGCGTCCCGGTGGTTCAATTCCACCCCTGGCTACCGCGATCCAGCACCATGAATTCGCAGCACTTGCGTTGGAACGTGAAACAGGGCCAATTGTCATCTCACGACATTCAAAGACCGCGAAATATCCGATACAGAGAGGGATTGACATGACCAGTCGACACGATGGCCGAGCGCAGCATCCGGCGTTTGCACGAATCATGTTTGTTGTAGCTCTCGCACTCGGCGCTTCATCAGCTTTCGCCCGGGATGTGGAGACGATCCGCCAGTACCAGTTCGAGCGCGCAGCAAGCGGATACCGGATTGTGCTGAAGGAAGTGCCACGACCGGTCACTGGCGTCGGCGAAGTACTTGTTCGCGTACGGGCCGCGTCGCTGAATCGACGCGACCTCAATATGCTCCGGACCGATTACGCCGAGAATTCCGGCTACGCCGGCGGCATTCCGTTGTCCGACGGTGCCGGGGAGGTCATCGCAGTCGGCGAGGGCGTTACCGCGTTCAAGGTGGGAGATCGCGTTGCCGGCGTCTTCTTCGAGCAGTGGATCGCAGGCGCAGGGAGCGAGGAAGCGCTTCTGTCGGATCGTGGAGGTAATGCCGGCGGTATGCTTTCCGAGGTCATCGTGACTCACGAAACCGGCCTGGTGCCGATACCAGCACATCTTTCCTACGAAGAAGCGGCCACCCTGCCATGTGCCGCGCTGACCGCCTGGGTTGGTCTCTTCAAGCGCGGGCACATTGCGCCCGGGCAATACGTGTTGCTCGAAGGGACCGGCGGGGTTTCGGTTTTCGGGCTTATCTTCTCCAGCGTCGCGGGGGCAAAGCCAATTATCACGAGTTCACGCGATTCGAATCTGCAGCGCGCCTTGGAAATGGGCGCCATCGGGACCGCAAACTACCGCAGCAACCCGGACTGGCACCTCAAAGTGAAGGAGATCAGCGGTGGCCACGGCGTCGACCAGGTCCTGGATGTGGGCGGTCGGGATACGCTGGACAAAGCTCTGCAGATACTCGCCTACGGCGGCCACATTGCATTGATCGGAGGCTTGTCGGGCTACGGTAGCGAGTTGCCGACGGACGCAATCATGTGGATCAACGCGACGGCGAGCGGCGTCTATGTCGGATCGCGTGAGGACTTCATGGCGATGAATGCCTTAATCAGCGAGCACAAGATTCGCCCGTTGATCGACCGTGTGTTCGAGTTCGAGCAAGCTCCGGACGCTTTCGAATACATGGCAAGCGGCGACTTCATGGGGAAGATCGTAATCCGGCTCTAGATGCGGGTGCTTTGATCCCGACCCTGGGCACCAGTTCCACGCTCATTTTCGCGCGGGCAGGAACCGGCTGTTGCGCAGCAGCGCCGCCGAAATCAGCGAGATCAGTACCCCGACCGGAAAGATCTCGATGAAAGTCATCGGCAGCCGGAAGAACGGGTTTGCATACTGCCGGCGGAACTCGTCCATCTGCGCAACCACGGCCGCGACGTCGGCCGCCGATGCGCCCTTGGCCCGCGCCGCTTCGACCGCTGCGGTGCTGTAGGAATCGATGAATGCAAAATCCGTGACTGCCAGCGTGATCTCCCAGCCGATCACGTAAATCACTCCGGCCACTGCGCTGATTCCGAGTCCTGCCAGCAGGGCGGGAACGAAGCGGATCACACCGCCCAGCTCGCGATCGCGCAGGCGCTTCACGCCGAAAAAGACCATGCTGAGCGCGAGCACCATCATCAGGTAGCCGGTGAACAGTGAAGTGGCTGCGCTGTCATGTTTGGCATGTGCCAGCATCAGGTCCATGGGCACGGCGACGATCAGGCCGGCGGCAATGCCGAAGATCAGGATGATGCGAGTCATATCGGAGTCTCTCCTGGTACGGGTGCTGACATTACACAAGAGGCGACCCCACTACACCATCGCCCGAAAGGGTGATTTTGGCCGGGTCACCCCGGAATGCGGCGGCCCGACCGCCCTACGGGATGATCTCGAGCTCGCGGGCGAGCAGGATTGCCTCCGTCCGCCGCGCGACCCGCAGTTTTTCGAACAAGCGCGCGATGTGGGTCTTCACCGTATTGGGCGACAGCCCGAGTCGCGCGGCGATCTCCTTGTTGGAGCGGCCGTCCGCCAGCAGTTGCAGGACCTGGCGTTCGCGCTCGGTGATTCCGAGCGAGGACTGCGCGCGCTCATTTGGCCTGAATTCGCCGGTGCGCGGCTCGCTGTGAAAGAGCCTCCGGCCCACCCAGATTCCGAGACCCAGGAACGCCACTGCGATCAGCGCGACGTAAACCGTGCTCGCGTGGGTACGGGCCCAGATCCGGTACTCGAGCCACTGCAGCGCGACGGCGCCGGCCGCGAGCGCGAAACCGTAGATGAGAACGGTCTTCAGCATGCCGGGAAGTTTTCTGCTACTCATCTGCCGTTCGCAATATCGCGTGCCAGGTATCGTCGTTTCCGAGCCAGGCCTCGACTTGCCAGGGGCGGCAGCAGACTGGGCAATCCTCTACGTATTCCTGCTGAGCATCGCCGCCATCGTCGATTTGCAGCTCCACGACTTCGCCACAGTAGGGGCATTGCAGTGACACGCAATCATCCATGATGTAAATGATTGCACGGGAACAGGCGGCTCGCCAGAACCATGAAAATCCGCGTGGCGGTGGATCAACTTCACCGCGGCATGACAAAGGTGATTCTTATGCGTGGCGTTACCGGAATTCTCATCGCAACCAATGTGGCCGTGTTCCTGCTGCAGATGCAGCAGCCGGACGCGTTGCTTGTGAACTACGCGTTGTGGCCATTAGGCACGCACGCAGTTCCCGACCTCGGCCGCGTCGGATTTGCGCCTTGGCAGCTGGTCACCTCCGCGTTCCTGCATGGGAGCTTTGCGCACCTGTTCCTGAACATGTTTGGCCTGTGGATGTTCGGCCGCGACTGCGAGCGTGTCCTGGGCGCGGCGAGGTATCTGGCGCTGTATTCGGGCGCCGTGCTGTCCGCGTCGCTCACCCAGCTCGTGGTTTCGTCGCTGGCAGGCGCGGCTTACCCGACGGTCGGAGCTTCGGGCGGCGTGTTTGGCGTTCTGCTTGCCTTCGGCATGTTGTTCCCGCAGCGGCGGATCGTGCTGCTGTTTCCGCCGATTCCGATGCCTGCGTGGCTGTTCGTGATGATGTACGGCGTAATGGAACTGGCGAATGGCGTGCTCGGCACCCAGGCCGGCGTCGCGCACTTCGCCCACCTGGGCGGCATGCTCGGTGCGTGGATATTGCTGCGCCACTGGCGTGCCATGGCACGCTGACACCGGCCGTGCACGAGGAACGCGGGCCGACCGGCCTAACCGCGCAGCGCCGGCTGGTGGGCGTGCAGGAACCACCGGTCGAGCACGACATGGCGGGCAAACCAGCGGCTGGCAAGCAGTCGCCTGCCGAGGCGGGCGCGCCAGCCATCAGGTGCGTGACCGTCGGCAGCCGCAGGCGGGCCGCGCCGCCCGAACCTTTCGTCCAGCGCGTCGCTGTATTGCGCGAGGCGCTCGCGGCTGTAGACGCCGCCCGCTGCCCGAATTGCCTCAGCGGCCAGCACACCGGATTCGATCGCCGGGCGTATGCCTTCGCCGCTCTGCCGGTACGCAAGCCCGGCCGCATCCCCGACGAGCAGCGCGGCGTCGTCCACGCGCAGCCGCGCGCCATGGCCGTGCAGCAGGTAGGCGTGGCCCTTGAGGCGCGGTGTCATGCCCTGGGGGACTTTGCCCTGCGATTCGAGCCAGGCCCAGAACGCTCGCACGGCCTCGGCGAGGTGGTGGCTGTCCTCGCGCCCCAGCCCAACGTTCAGATAGTTGCCCTTGCGGAAACACCAGCCGTAGCCGGATAGATCCGGGCAGAAATAGAGTTCGGGCATGTCGCCCGCGACGCTCGAGCCGGGCCGGTCGCTCACATCGAACTCGATTTCCTGCGCAGCGATGGCCCGTTCCTCCCGCCCCAGCGCGGCGCCCAGGAGACGCGCGACCGGACAGAAATGCCCGCCGGCGCCGACCAGCATCCGCGCGCGCAGCGAGCCATTGATGCGCCAGATGCCGCCCTCGCGCTCGATGTGGGTGACCGGCTCGCCGAGGACGAGGCGGGCGCCGCTGCGCTCGAGCAGGTAGTGGTCGAACTCGCTGCGCCGTATGCCGTAGCTCACGGTGCCGCCATAGTCGCTGGCTTGCGTGCCGACGCCCAGGACGCCGGTCCGGAATCCCGTGATCGGCTGCAACACCCGGCCGCGTCCGTAGTCGGCCAGGTCGAGCGACAGCGTCTCGACGACCTGCGGCGTAATCCAGCCGGCGCAGACCTTGTCGCGCGGAAACGCGCTCTTGTCCATCACCACGACGTCGAGCCCGCTGCGGACGAGCCGCGCGGCGCAAGTCGAGCCAGCCGGCCCGCCTCCGACGATCAGGACCTCACAGTCGTTGATCATGTGGCCGCAGCTTCATGACGCGTACAGCTGCGCCCGCGTCCAGGGAATCGCGTTGCTGCGGCCAGGGGCACAGACGACCTGGAACAGCTGCATTTCGCCCACCCTGAACGCCGCGACCGAACCGGCGAGATAAAGCCGCCACATCCGAACGAACCTTTCGTCGAACATCGCCGCGACCCGGTCGCGCGACTGCTCGAATGCTGCCCACCAATGCTCCAGGGTGCGTGCGTAGTGCAGGCGCAGGTTCTCGACGTCCAGGACGGACAGGTTCCACGGCTCGAATATCTGCATCATCTCCGCCAACGAAGGCGGATACGCACCCGGAAAGATCCGCCGTTCGATCCATGGGTGCATCAGCTTCGGACGATTGCGGCCGATCGAGTGGATGAGCGCGCGGCCGTTCGGCTTCAGGCAGCGGACGATCACGCCGCCCAGCTCGGCGTAGTTATCGGTCCCGACGTGCTCCAGCATGCCAACGGATGCAAACTTGTCGCAGGCGCCGGTGATATTGCGATAGTCGTCGTGGATGAACTCGACCTGACGCGTTAGCCCGAGGGCAGTCGCGCGTTCACGCGCGAATCGAACCTGCTCGGCCGAGATGTTGAACGCCCTGACAGTGACGCCGTAGTGACGCGCCATGTGCAGGGCGAGCGTGCCCCAGCCGCAACCCGCCTCGATCACCGACTCCCCGGGCGCAAGACCCAGTTTGCGGCATACGTGGTCCATCTTGGCGACCTGTGCCTCGTCGAGCGTGGCCGCGGGCGTCGGGTAGTACGCGCAGGTATAGGCCATCGTCTCGCCAAGCCACAGCGCGTAGAAATCGTTGCCGATATCGTAATGATGGTGGACGTTATCCCGGGAACGCTCGAGGGTATTGCGGCGCCGGTGCCTCGGCCGTCCGCCGGGCAATGCGCCCTCCTGCACGGGCGGGGCATGCAGATAGACCTCCTCGATGGCTTTTTCGAGGTCACCGTCGACCAGCAAACGCCCGTCGGCGTATGCATCGCCCAACTCCAACTGGCCGCGTATGCACATCCGGAGGAGCGTCGCCCGGTCGGCTATGCGCAAGCTGGCGACGGGCGCCTGCCCGGATGCTGCGACCCGTTCCCCATTCCAAAGCACGAACTCGAGTGGCGGATCGCCGAGGCTCCGCAGCACCCGGCGCACCAGGCGCGCAACCGGCGACATGCCGCGTGGCTCTGTCGCGAGCAGCCCGCGGTAGTTTCCGCTCGCAGGCTGGGAATGTTCCGATGATTCGGTACGGATTCCGTCCATCTGCGTGCCCTCCGCTCGCGCCGTTCAGGCGCTCCTGGTGCGGCCAGTGCCGACAGCTATTTTAGTAGGACGACGCAGGTCATTGCTCATTAAGCCGGATCGGGCAGGGCCATTCCGGTCACATACTCTCGGGCGGTGCCCGCGTTCGTATCGGCCAATTATCTGGACTAAATCAAATACTGGACTTAGTCCAGAATTTATGCCATGCTCCTTCAAGTGTCTGATCTCTTGGAACAATTACTGCGCAAACATGGGCTGCAGGTCACCGCCCAGCGGCTGGCCATCCTGCAGGCCGTGTCGTCCCGTCCCCACGCTACAGCTGACGAGCTGACCGACGACGTCCGCGCGGTCATCGGCTCGATCTCCCGCCAGGCGGTCTACGACGCACTCGGGGTGCTGGTCGACAAGAACCTCGTCCGCCGTATCCAGCCGGCGGGTGCGGCAGCGCGGTACGAGGATAGAGTCGGCGACAATCATCATCATCTGATCTGCCGGGGCTGCGGGGCGATGTTCGACATCGACTGCGCGGTCGGCGCGGCGCCTTGTCTTACGGCGGAAGATGATCACGGTTTCGAGATTGACGAAGCCGAGGTCATCTACTGGGGCCGCTGCCCTTCGTGCCGGAAGGCAGCTGCGCCGTCGGGGCAGGGCGGTCGCGGATCTCGCAGAGAGGGCGCACGGCGCGCCGAGCCGGCCGCTCCTGATTCCACGGGCAAGCATTCCGACGCTATGGCGATCCGGCAAGGGACGCCGGAATCGTCACTGACGACCACAACCAGTACCACTCATCTCAGTACGAGGAACAACGTATGACTGACCGCAACGCAGCCGGCGCAGGCAAGTGCCCGGTGATGGGCGCCGCACACGGAAACGCGGCGACCGCCGGAGCCTTATCGAACGCAGACTGGTGGCCTGGACAACTGAACCTGAAGATCCTTCACCAGAACTCTCAGCTGTCCGATCCCATGGACGAGTCGTTCAATTACGCCAAGGAGTTCAAGAGCCTTGACCTGGATGCCGTGATCAGGGACCTGCATGCCCTGATGACCGATTCGCAGGACTGGTGGCCCGCGGACTACGGCCACTACGGGCCGTTGTTCATCCGCATGGCGTGGCACAGCGCAGGCACGTATCGAATCGCGGATGGACGCGGCGGCGCCGGCTATGGCACGCAGCGATTTGCGCCCCTGAACAGCTGGCCGGACAACGGCAATCTCGACAAGGCGCGCCGCTTGCTCTGGCCGATCAAGCAGAAGTACGGCCGCAAACTCTCATGGGCCGACCTGATGATCCTCGCGGGTAACGTCGCGTTGGAGTCGATGGGATTCAAGACCCGCGGCTTTGCCGGTGGGCGCGAAGACGTCTGGGAGCCGCAGGAGGACATCTACTGGGGACCCGAAAGCCAGTGGCTGGGAGACGAGCGCTACAGTGGCGACCGTCAGCTCGCAAATCCTCTCGGCGCCGTTCAGATGGGCCTCATCTACGTGAATCCGCAGGGCCCCAATGGCAATCCCGATCCCATTGCTGCGGCGCGGGATATCCGCGAGACGTTTGCCCGCATGGCCATGAACGACGAGGAGACCGTTGCGCTCATCGCTGGCGGGCACACGTTCGGAAAGTGCCACGGCGCTGCCGATCCGGAAAAGTTTGTCGGCCGCGAACCCGAGGGCGCCGGGATCGAAGAGCAGGGACTCGGCTGGAAAAACACCTTTGGCAGCGGCAATGGCACTGACGCGATTACCAGCGGGCTGGAGGGCGCATGGACCCCCACGCCGGTGAAGTGGGACAACAGCTACTTCGACACGCTGTTCGGTTACGAGTGGGAACTGACGAAGAGCCCCGCCGGCGCGCACCAGTGGAAACCCAAGGGTGGCGCTGGAGCAAATGCCGTGCCGGATGCGCAGGACCCGTCGAAGCGGCATGCCCCGATGATGGCTACGACGGACCTCTCTCTGAAGATGGATCCGGCCTATGCAAAGATCTCGAAGCGCTTCCACCAGAACCCGCAGGAGCTTGCCGACGCCTTCGCCAAGGCCTGGTTCAAGCTGACGCACCGCGACATGGGGCCTATTGCGCGGTACCTGGGCCCGCTTGTTCCCAGGGAGCCACTGCCGTGGCAGGACCCGATTCCCGCGCGGGATCATGAACTGATCGGCGAGACGGATATTGCCGCCCTGAAGGCGAAGATCCTCGCATCCGGACTTTCCATCGGCCAACTGGTCACGACGGCCTGGGCATCTGCAGCAACGTTTCGCGGCAGTGACAAGCGCGGTGGCGCCAACGGCGCGCGCATCCGCCTCGCGCCGCAAAAGAATTGGGAAGCCAATCAGCCGGCCGAACTGGCGAAGGTCCTGCAGAAGCTGGAAGCGATCCAGAAGGACTTCAACGGCGCAACGTCCGGCAGAAAGAAAGTTTCGCTTGCCGACCTGATTGTCCTCGGCGGCTGCGCAGCCGTCGAGGCGGCCGCGAAGAAGGCCGGCCACGACGTGAAGGTTCCCTTCTCGCCGGGGCGCATGGACGCTTCGCAGGAGCAGACCGATGTGGACTCGTTTGCCGTGCTGGAGCCGGCTGCAGACGGGTTCCGCAATTACGTCCGCAAGGGACTTGAGCAATCGGCGACCGAAATGCTGGTGGACAAGGCCCAGCTGCTGACGCTGACCGCACCTGAGATGACGGTTCTTGTTGGCGGCCTGCGCGTTCTGAATGCAAACGTCGGCCAGCACAAGCATGGTGTCTTCACCAGGCAGCCCGAGACGTTGACGAACGATTTCTTCGTCAACCTGCTCGACATGAACACGACGTGGAAGAAGTCTTCAGAGTCCGACGAATTGTTCATGGGCCATGATCGTGCGAGCGGCAAGCTGCGGTGGACCGGCACGCGCGTCGATCTCGTCTTCGGTTCGAACTCGCAGCTGCGAGCGCTTGCGGAAGTCTATGCCTCTGACGACTCGCGGGAGACGTTCGTGCGTGACTTTGTGGCAGCGTGGGACAAGGTGATGAACCTCGATCGCTTCGACCTTGCCTGATCTCGGTCCGGCAACGCTGCCGGTTCGCAACGCTGATAGAAGAAGGTTCCGGGTTTCAGGAAATCCCCGCGGGGGTGGCGCCGCCGCTGCTCCCGCGGGGCCCCGGAACCTCTAGTGGCCGCCACCCGCCCGGAAATCATTCCTGCCGGTAAACCGTTCCCCGTTTCATTACAAAACGCACGTCTTCCATGACGCGAATGTCGCTCAGCGGGTTACCCGGAACGGCCACCAGGTCGGCGCGCTTGCCGACCGCGATGACGCCACGATCGTTCACGCCCAGAAGGTCGGCGGCGTAAATCGTGGCCATCTTCAGCGCGTGCAGCTCGGACACGCCACCGGCCACCAATGCGGCGAACTCTCTGCCATTCTGGCCGTGCGGAAAGATGCATGAATCGGTTCCAAACGCCATTTTTACGCCGGCTTTGTAAGCTTTCTGCAGGCTTTGCACAACGAGAGGACGCAAGTATTTCTTCTTCGCCACCGTGGCAGCCGGTGTTTCCGGAGGCAAGGGCAAGCTGTTGATGTAAAGATTGGGCACGAGGTAGGTACCGTGCTCTTTCATGAGCTCGATCGACTCGTCCGAGAGCACTGAGCCGTGTTCGATGGACGCAACACCGGCCCGCACCGCGGTATTGATTCCCTCGGTACCGTGCGCATGAGCGGCCACCTTCAGGCCCAGCTTGGTGGCTTCGCGCACGATGACCTGCAGCTCTTCCAGTGAGTATTGCAAGGCGCCAACCGGCGCATTATTGGAAAATGAAAATACGCCGCCGGTGGCGCATACTTTGATCACGCGCACGCCGTGCTTGGCCTGGTAACGGACCGCCTTGATCACCTCGTCCACGCCGTCGGCGATTCCCTGCTTGGGCCCCAGTTCCTGGATGCCGGGCGCGAAACCGGTGATATCGCAGTGACCGCCGGTCATGGATATATAGTGTCCAGCTGGCCACATGTCCGGTCCGGGTACGGTGCCGCGGTCGATTGCACGCATCAGGGCCACATCGGGAAAGCCCGGCCACGCGCCCACATCGCGTACCGTGGTAAAGCCTGCCTGCAGGGTCTGCTCGGCAAACCTCACCCCCATGATCGCCCAGTCGGCGGCGCTCTGAAACACCGGCGCGGTGACCCAGTTCGACCCTGTAAAGAAATCCAACGTCAGGTGCGTATGCATGTCCAGAAGCCCTGGCATCAGCGTGCGGTCGCCCAGTTCGAGCACGCGCGCATCCGCAGGCATCTGTTCCGGGTTGATCGCGTCGATCAGACCATCGCGTATGACCACATGTACCGGACCGGTTACGCTTCCTTTCTCCACGTCCAGCATGCGCGCGGCGCTGACCACGAGGGTCTCGGCGCCGACTGGGCCAGCCATCACAGCAGCGACAAGCATCGCCGGGAGTCTCACGTGGATGCGACGTCTGGACATGAAGCTAACGTAACCGACTTTGGAATTGATGGCCAACGGGGATGGAACCCGGTGTCTCCTGACGCAGGCGACTCGGTGGTCCGGTTATCGAATTCGATCAACCTTGGGGAATTTACATGAACGTATCTGGGCATTGGAAGATCGTTGTTACGGCAATTGCGACAACGTGCGTCGCCGCTGGCGTCGCAAATGCACAGACGACCAGCCCTGGCGCAGACGAAGCCGTGTTTCGCGCGTTGTACAAGGAGCTGATTGAGATCAATACGACGCGCTCCGTCGGCAATTGCACGCAGGCTGCCGAGGCCATGCGCAAGCATCTGCTCGCAGCGGGCTACCCGGAGCAGGATCTGCAGATCCTCGCGCCGCTGGAGGCACCGAATGACGGCGCGCTGGTCGCCGTGCTGCGCGGCAGGGACGAGTCCGCCAGGCCCATCCTGCTGCTCGCGCATATCGATGTCGTCGAAGCGAAGCGCGAGGACTGGGTACGCGATCCGTTCAAGCTGGTCGAAGAAGAGGGCTGGTTCTACGCGCGCGGCGCGAGCGACGACAAGGCGATGGCTGCGATCTTCACGGACAGTCTGATCCGCTACATGAAGGAGGGCTACACGCCGCGCCGCGACATCAAGCTGGCGTTGACTTGCGGCGAGGAGACGGCCGGCGCGGGTCTCTTCGACAGCGTGCGCTGGCTCGTGCAGACCCGGCCCGAGGTGCTCGACGCCGTATTTGCGATCAATGAAGGCGCGGGCGGCGAACTCGACCGGGATGGCAGGCCGATCGCCTTGCAGATCCAGGCGGGCGAAAAGGTCTACCAGGACTTTGCGCTCGAAGCGCGCGATGTCGGCGGGCACAGTTCGCTCCCGACCCGCGACAATGCCATCGTGCGCCTGAGCGCCGGCCTTGCGAAGCTCGGCGCCTACCACTTCCCGATCGAACTGAACGCGGTGACCCGCGCCTATTTCGAAGCCATGTCGAAGCTCGTCGAGCCGGGCATCGGGGCCGACATGCGGGCGGTGCTGCAGTCGCCGCCGGAGGATGCAGCCGCGGCCCGGCTGTGGTCTGTCGATCCGCAGTGGAATGCCATGCTGCGAACGACCTGCATCGTCTCGATGATCCAGGGCGGCCATGCGCCAAATGCAATCCCGCAGCATGTGAAGGCGAACGTGAATTGCCGGATCCTGCCGGGCACGCCGGTCGCGGATGTGCAGGCGCGAATTGTGAAGGTAATTGCAGATGACACGATCGCGGTGTCGCCGGCGGGCGAGGGCGGCATTCAATCTCCAATGCCGCCGTTATCGGAGACGATCGTTGGGCCGGCGCGCACGGTGGCCGGGTCAATCTGGCCGGGCGTCGCCGTCGTTCCGACGATGCTCCCCGGCTACACCGACGGAAAGTATCTCAATCCCGCGGGCGTGCCGACCTATGGCCTGTCCGGCCTGTTCGAGGACGCCGAAGGCAATCATATCCACGGCCTCAACGAGCGCATGCGCGTGAAATCGCTCATGGAAGGGCGCCGGTTCCTGTACGAGGTCGTGAAGCTGTACGCGGATGGTAAAGACTAGACTGTCCGTTGCAGCGGGCGCAGGTAATGTGGCCGACCCGACACAGCAGAATCGTGCGACGCTCGGCGAGGACTGACAGGCGATGAAATACAACCAGATCATGGTGCTCGCTACACCGGTATTCCTCGCGTTGATGGCGCTCGACTGGTGGATCGGTTACCGGCGCGGGCGCGACAGCTATCGCCTGCACGACGCAATGGCGAGCGTGGGCCTTGGCATGATCAGCCAGTTGTCGAACTTTCTTGCGCGCGCCGTCGGATTCGGCGTCTATGTGGTCGTCTACCAGGAGTTCTCAGTGTGGAAGCTGCCGGCGGACTCCGCCTGGCTGTGGCCGAGCGGCCTGCTGCTCTACGACTTCCTGTACTACTGGAATCACCGCGCCGGACACCGGATCGCCCTGTTCTGGGCGGCCCACGCCGTGCATCACCAGAGCCAGGACTACAACCTGTCCACCGCACTACGCCAGCCTGCGACCGGCTGGATTGCGGGGTGGGTTTTCTATTTGCCGATGGCACTGTTGGGGTATCCACCCCTCGTGTTCGCCGCCGTGGCACTGATCGACCTCTTGTACCAGTACTGGGTCCACACGCAGCAGATCGACCGGCTGGGCTGGTTCGACCGCTGGTTCAGTTCGCCGTCGAACCATCGGGTGCATCACGCGGTGAACGATGAATACCTGGACAAGAACTACGGCGGGATCCTGATCGTCTGGGATCGCATGTTCGGCACCTTCACGGAGGAGCGCGACGACATTCCATGCGTCTACGGTACCCGGCTGCCGTTGCGCAGCTGGAATCCTATCCGGGCGATCCTGCAGGTTTATACGGAGATGGTGCGCGACACTTTTCGTGCCGCGAGCTGGCGCGACAAGCTGCGGGTCTGGCTCAAGCCGCCTGGATGGCGGCCCGCTGACGTGGCGGAGCGCTTCCCGAAGGAACCGTTTGATATTCGCCGTGTCGAGTTCTACGACCCCGCCATGGCGCCTGCCGCCAAGGCTGGTGCTGCTGCCTTGTTCTCACTTAATCTGGGCGGAGTTGCCTGGCTCCTCTGGAACGCCGACCGTCTGGGTGACTGGCAGGTCGCTGGGGGTACGGCGGTCGCGATCATCCTGCTGAATGCGGTGAGTTGGTTCGGCAAAGGCTCGTCGGCGGCCACGCAGCGCGAAATATCACTTGCCGCGAAGTAACCGGGGCTGAAGATCCTGGTGTGGCCTGCGCGCGAAAGGCCTCACGCTGCTTATTGCTCTTGTCCAGGGGCGCGCTGCTTCCGCCTGAAGACAGCGTAGGCCGCGAGTGCCACCAGAACCGACACGACGCTGGTCCAGAACTCGGTTTGGTGGGACGGCGTGAACGCCATCGCGATCAGCACGGCGATCATGCCAGCGATCGCGAGGTAACTGAGCCACGGGAACAGCCACATCGGCAGCGCTGATGGCGGTTTTCCTGCAAGCTCGCCTTGCCTGCGCACGCGGACCTGCGAGACCGCGATCGCGAGATAGATGAAGACGATCAGCGCCCCGGAAGCGTTGACCAGGAACGCGAACACCATGCTCGGCGACAGGATCGCAGCGATCACGCCCACAAAACCCGCCACGCTCGCCAGCAGCACCGACCGCGCTGGGACGCGCCGCCTGTTGGTTTTCACGAGCCAATGCGGCGCGTCGCCGTTCGCGGCAAGCACGAACAGCACTCGCGAGGCGACGTAGAACGCCGAGTTCAGGCATGACAGGACCGCGGTCAGGATGATCCACGCCATGATCGTGCTCGCGTACGGGATGTGGATCGTGTCCAGCGCCAGCGTGAACGGGGATTGACCGGGCTGGACGAGGTTCCAGGGCACGACGCTCAGGATCATGAAGATCGAGCCGACGTAGAAGATCAGGATGCGGCCGATGACCGATGAGGTCATCCGGGCCACGGCACGGGCCGGCTCGGTGGACTCGACGGCCGCGATGGTGACGATCTCCGCGCCCATCATCGAGAAAATCACGGTCGTCACCGCAGCAAGAGCTGCGAGCGCTCCGTGCGGCGCGAAGCCGCCATGCGCGACCAGGTTTGCGAACGTCGGCCCGGTCGGCGAGCGGAAGCCGAAGGCATGCGCTGCCGCGACCAGGATAAACGCGATGATCGCCGTCACCTTGATCGACGCGAACCAGAACTCGAACTCGCCATAGGCGCGGACCGACATCAGGTTGACTAAGGTCATCAGCGCCATCAGCGCGGTGCCGATCTGCCACGCCGGCACCCCGGGCAGCCAGCCCTGGATGATCGTGGCGCCAGCGATGGCCTCGACCGGGACCACGATGACCCAGAAGTACCAGTAGAGCCAGCCGACTGAAAAACCGGCCCAGTTGCCGAGGCCCGCACGCGCGAATTCGGTGAACGAGCGGATGTGAGGCATGCCGACCGCCATTTCGCCCAGCATGCGCATGATCAGCAGCACCAGCAGGCCGGTGAGCACGTAGCTGATGACGATGACGGGGCCCGCCGCGGCGATCGCAGCGCTGCTGCCGACGAACAGGCCCGCACCGATGATGCCGCCGATGGTGATCATCGTGACGTGGCGTGGCCGCAGCGCGTGGCTCAGCGAGTGGTCGTCGGCGGGTACCGTGGCGGCGATTTCGTTCATGGGCGATCCGCTCCGTGATACCTGATGGCCTGGACCGAGATTACAATACCGTACGGGATCACCCATAGCGCAATTGCAAACCGGGAGAGGTACATGAAACTCACAGTACAGGTCTTGTCCGCTTCGCTGCTGGCACTGGTTGTCGGACTGGCCTCGACGACAACGAGCGCCGCCGGCAAGCAAGCTTCACTGGCCGACGCGCTCCAGATCATCCAGGGCAAGGAATTCGTCGATCTCACGCACAGCTTCAGCCCGACGACACCGGTGTGGGGCGGATTCGGACAGGCGACGATGTCGGCGGCATCCGATCCAAAAACACATCGGCCCTACACCATCGAAAAGGATGGGTTCCGGTCGATCATCTATACCATGGTCGGCCAGTACGGCACGCACATCGATCCGCCAGCGCACTTCAGTGCCGACGGGATGACGATGGATCAGATTCCGGTCAAGCAGATGATCCTGCCGCTGGTGGTTTTCGACATGACCCCGATGCTCGCGACCGAGCCCAATCATGCGCTGACGGTTGACGACATCAAGGCCTGGGAGAAGGCCCACGGACCCGTGCCGGCCGGTGCTTTCGCTGCGCTGCGTACCGACATGTACAAGGACTGGGACGGTAACCCGGAGCAGTTCAAACGCAGCCCATTCCCGGCCTGGTCGCTGGCTGCCGTCAAGTTTCTTTTCGACGAGCGGAAGGTGACGGCCATCGGCCACGAATCCCTTGACACCGACACGAGCGAGTCGATGGAGTCAGAGACCTGGCTTCTGAAGCAGAATCATTTCCAGATCGAAGTCATGGCCAATCTCGACAAGGTTCCGGCCACGGGCGCCGTCATTGTCGTGGCCTGGCCAAAGGTCGAGAACGGGTTCGGGTTTCCAGCGAGGGCATTCGCCATCCTGCCCTAGCGGCCGTGTAGCCGAGACCGAAAAGGCGTCGCAGACCGTCGGTGTGACGGCCGTCAAACCGCTGCGGACTGCCCGGTGCGGTCGCGCAGCCGCACCGATTGGCGGCGCGAGCCCCAGCCGCCGGCGAGCGGTTCGAACACGCCCGCACACGGCGTATTGCACTTGCAGCACTTGCCCTCGGCATCGAGATGCCACACCGTAATTTCGTACCCGTCGCGCCCGATGAGCGTCGTGCCGCACTGGTGGCAGTAGGTACTCTGGCCCGCCTCGTCGTGCACATTGCCGGTGTAGGCATGGCGCACGCCATTGCGCCTGGCGATTTCGCGCGCCCGCGTCAGCGTGGCGGCAGGCGTTGGCGGGACATCGAGCATCTTCCAGTCGGGATGGAAGGCGGTGAAATGCCAGGGCACATCGGGCCCGAGGTTGTCGACACCCCAATGGGTCATGGCGTCGATTTCCTCGTCGGAGTCGTTGTGTCCCGGGATCAATAGCGTCGTGATCTCGAACCACACGCTGGTCTCGCGCTTCAGGTAGACGAGCGTGTCCAGCACGTCGCGCAGATGAGCGCCGCAGAGCCGGTAATAGAAGTTTTCGGTAAAAGCCTTCAGGTCGACATTGGCCGCATCGATGTACGAGAAGAATTCCCTGCGCGGCGCCGGCGCCATATAGCCGGAGGTCACGGCCACCGATCTGACCCCGAGTTTGCGGCACTCGATGGCGACGTCAATGGCGTATTCCATGAACACGACCGGATCGTTGTACGTGTAGGCGACGCTCTTGCAGCCGAGACTCCGGGCTGCGGCTGCGATCATGGCGGGACTTGCCTCGTCCTGGAGCGTGTCCAGCTCGCGCGACTTGGATATGTCCCAGTTCTGGCAGAACTTGCACGCGAGATTGCAGCCGGCGGTGCCGAATGAAAGGATCGGGGTGCCGGGCAGGAAATGATTGAGTGGCTTCTTCTCGATCGGGTCGATGCAGTAACCGCTCGAGTGCCCATAGGTAGTGAGCACGACCGCGCCATCCTGGGCGCCGCGCACGAAGCACAGACCGCGCTGGCCGTCTTGCAACTTGCAGTAGCGCGGGCAGACGTCGCACTGAGCGCGGCCATCGGCAAGCAGATGCCAGTGCCTGGTCGGCCAGGCCGACTCGAACCGCTCCCGCTGCGTCCTGGGCGCGTTCATCGCGACTCCATCCTACGCCTGAGGATGCGCGCTTGAAAATGCGGCTGCGCGGGATCATTGTTGACTGCGAACCGACGCTTCAGCTCGCGATTTTTCATCATGGTTTCGATTCGCACACCGGCCGTGGCTGGCACGTTCTATCCCTCTGATCCGGCAGAACTGCGCCGCATGCGGGCTACATCTACTCGGGTCCGGTTGCGGCCAGCGCCTACGTGCGCCTGGCGCCACTGCGCGGGACGATCACGCGCGTCGTATTGCTCGGACCTTCGCACTGCATCGCCTTCCGGGGCCTCGCGTTGTGCAGCGCTGACTATTTCGATACGCCGCTGGGGCGCATCCCGCTCGACCAGACCGCGCAGCAGGCGCTTGCCGGGCTAACGCAAGTGCAGGTGCTGGACGCCGCGCACGCACTCGAGCACAGCCTGGAAGTGCAATTGCCCTTCCTGCAGCAAGTGCTTGGAGTGTTTCGACTCGTGCCACTGGTCGTCGGGGAAGCACGGGCGGAGGAGGTGGCCGAAGTGCTCGAGCGGTTGTGGGGCGGCGGCGAGACCTTGATCGTTATCAGTTCCGATCTCAGCCACTACCATGACTATGCGACTGCGCAGCGCATGGATGGCGCAACCTCTCGGGCGATCGAACAGCTTCGCTATGAGGGCCTGCAGTACGGAGATGCATGCGGACGCATACCGGTGAGCGGCTTGTTGCATTTCATCCGTGCCCATGGCGGGCGGATGCGCACCGTCGACCTGCGCAACTCCGGCGACACCGCCGGCCCGCGTGATCGGGTGGTCGGATATGGGGCCTACGTTCTCGAGTGAACGTGTGACAGCGCCTGATCCAGCGCGGCGATTTCCCGCGGCCCGATCCGGCAGCACCCGCCGATCATTCGCGCGCCCGCGCTGACCCACTGCGGGGCGAGGGCAGCGAGGCTCTCGTGATCCCAGGAACCGTGCCAGGAGCGCGTCTTCCCGTCCCACTGCTCACCCGAATTCGGGTACACGACGATGGCCTTGCCGGTGCCGGACCTGAGCGCGCGAATGGCTTCGCTCACGATTTCGGGTTTGACGCAGTTCACTCCGATCGCAATCACGTTGGGAACGCGATCCAAGTGCCGGGCACAATTGCTCAGAGGTTCGCCGTGGGCAGTATGAACGCCATCAGCTGAGGTGAAGCTCATCCAGGCGCGTGCATCGGGGTATTGCGCAAGCAGCGTGGCCAGCGCGAGCGCTTCGTCCAGCACCGGTATGGTCTCGCAGGCGAGGAAATCCGCGCCCGAATTGGCAAGCACGTCAAAGCGTCGGGCATGAAATGCGATGAGCTGTTCCTTGTTGAGTCCGTAATCACCGCGATATTCCGCGCCATCGTGCGTGATGGCGCCGTAGGGCCCAACGGATGCGGCCACATACAACCGGCGGCGGTCCGCTGGATGATCGCGGCGGTAGCGCGCGCGGGCGGACTGCGCCAGCTCGACGGAACGGCGCAGCAACGCGGTGGTTTCGTCGGTGCCCAGTCCGCGCGCCGCAAATCCTTCGTAGCTCGCCTGATAGCTCGCCGAGATCGCGCAGCATGCCCCGGCGGCGAAGTAGTCGTAGTGCAGCTGCTCGATCACATCAGGAGCCGCCTGCAGCACTTCCGCCGACCACAGCGTGCCGGAGATATCCTGGCCACGCCGTCCCAGCTCGGTCGCCAGCCCGCCATCCAGAATTATGAGTTCGTCATCGAATCCAGCGATCGGGGACATGAGGTGTTCCTGGGTTCGCTCAACCGCGCTGAAAGTACGCGTGTCGCGGGCTCAAATCCACCCCTGGCCTCGACTTGAACATCGCCTCGGCGATAACCATGCACAAGCCGCCTGCTTGTCGATTGACAGCGCGCTCGTGGCAGCGCAGAAGAACTCCATGGGTCTGCACGAATCAAACCGGGACGTCGATGGCCGAACCGCCAATGCTTCGCTTCGCGCGCGGCGTCGCGAGTGGCTGCCCGAAGCGGCGTTGCTCACGATCCTTGCTGTCATCGCCACGCTGGTCTTTACATTCTCAGCGCTCGATATCGAAGCTGCGCGCCTGTTCTATCAGCCCCAAACCCTGGATCACTGGAAACTCGCGAAGGATCTGCCGTGGTCGTTGCTTTACCGTGCGGCACCAGGAATCACGGCCTCGCTCGTGGTCACGGGCCTGATTGCGCTCGCGGCTGGTACCCTGCGCCGCCGAAACCTGTGGCGCCGACAGGCCGTCTTCCTGCTTCTGAGCGTGGTAATCGGCCCCGGTCTGTTCATCAATTTTGTGTTCAAGGATCACTGGGATCGGCCGCGGCCGCGCGAGATCGTCGAATTCGGAGGTCCGCTGCAGTACGTGTCCGCACCGCTCCCCGGACACGTATCTGGCGCCTCGTTCCCTTGCGGGCACTGCTCAGTCGGGTTTCTTTACGGTGCCGGTTGGTGGATCTGGAGACGCCGCCGTCCCACCTGGGCCCGGCTGTCCATGGCGGTCGGGGTCGCTGCGGGTTTGGCGCTTGGCCTGGGGCGCATGGCTGCGGGAGGGCATTTCCTGTCGGACGTCATCTGGTCCGCGATCCTGGCCTTCGGGGTGTGCCACGTCATTTACTATCACGTACTGCACTTGCATCGCGACGAGTCCGGTGAATCCCCGGCTTCGCATCTGCGAAGCGCACATCCGCGATGGCATCAAATGACTGCGATCGCCGCGGCGCTCGGCGGCGTCGGAGTGCTCATTGCGCTATTCGTCACCCCTCACGGCACGCAGTTCAAAGAAACTGTTCCGCTGTCGTCGCTGCCGGTTGCGCCGCAGGTCATGGTTTTTGAGGCGAAAGCTGCGGATGTGGAAATCGTCTTGCTTGACCCGGCCGCCGCACAGATATCGATCGAAGGAGAATTGCACGGCTTCGGGCTTCCGATGAGCAAGCTTCAGGGATCCCTTGCCTTCGAGCTCAAACCTCAGCCGACGTTGCGCTACCAAATCGAGCAGACCGGCTGGTTCACCGACCTTGACGGCGCGGCGATCGTGTTGCTTCCCGCCGTCGGGTTGCAGCGCGTCGTCGTGCGGCTCGGACATGGTGACATCCGGGTCCGGGATGAAACCGGGAGGGACGTCGTCAGGCGCCGAATCGTGCAGCTCGACTTGATGACGGCCGACGGGCACGTACAAACGCCGATCCGCATGCCGCCACCCTGATGCCGCGTGCGGTTGAACGGCAGCCAACTGCTGGCTGCCGCCAAACCGCTGCAACGCTATCGTGGCAGCGGCGCCCTGACGGAATCAGAAGCGCTTGCGCAAGGTCACGCCGAAGGTCCGCGGCTGGCTCGGATAGCCGGAATAGCTGCCGAACTGCGCCACCGACGGGAATGCGCTGATCAGGTAATCGTCGTCCGTCAGGTTGTGTGCCCACAGCTGGACATCCCACCCGTCCCATGACACGCCCGCGGATGCATTCACGGTGCTCACCTCGCGCGTGGCAACGTCCGAGGGTACGTTCTCGATGACCCTGACGCTGCTCTCGTGATTGTAGTTCGCACGGACGAAGGCATCGAAGTTCCCCACGGACCACCGGTAGGTTCCGGCAATGACGCCGGTAAATGATGAAATGCCCGCCGGCTTCGTGCCCGTCAGGTCCGTCGTCGGGGAGTCGCCGGGCAGGTTCTGCACGGCCGGCCCAATGACGAAGGAGTCGTAGTTCGGATCCAGGAACGTGCCTGCGACGCTGAACTCCCAGTGCGAATTCGGGGCATACAGCAGGTCGAACTCGGCGCCCTGGACCGACTGCTTGCCGGCATTCAGGAGTCCAAATCCCGTCCCGAGGAAAGTGTTCGACTGGAAGTCCGTGATCTCCTCGTCGAAGATCGCGACGTTCAGCGCCGCCTGCGGCCACTGACCCTTGAATCCGATCTCATAGACGGTGGACTCCTCCGGTCCCGCCAGACGCGTGCCATAGCGGGCGTAGTACGGATTCGGGAATCCGCCGAGCGGCGAGCGGTCGCCGACCGCCGGCTGAACCGGCCGCGTGTCGCGCGACAGGTTCCAGGAAGTGGCCTTGAACCCGGTGGACACACCGCCGTACACCATGATGCTGTCGCTGAACTCATACGCCAGCCTTGCGGTGTAGGTCGTCTTGCTGTCGTCCGAGCGGCCGTCCGAGAACGGCACGACCGGCGCGAGGAACTGGAACGGGTACAAAGCGAGCGCCGAGTTGCAAAGCGGTGGCGGGTTCGTCGCCGAGCACGGCGTCACGCTGATGAAGTCAGCCTGGCCCGCCTGCACGGGGAACGCGGCCAGATTCGCGGGCGTGGGCGGCAGTCCGCCCGTCAGCGCAGCAAAGGCGCCGGCGAAGCCGATGTTGACGAAATTGAGCGACGAGAACACGTCCGTGTCAGTCTGGCTGATCGACACGTCCTTCTTGACCTGCGCATAGGCCAGACCCGCCGTGAATGTCAGGCGGTCGACAATCTTCCAGTCGAGCTGGCCGAACACGGTGGTGACCTTGCTGTCCTGGCGCGTCGTGATGACCTGGCCCTGCCCACCCTGGAGCAATGTTCCGGGCGGAAGGCTGAGTGCCGCTTCGAGATTGCTGAGCGTCGCGGGACTACCGCCCTGCCCGACGATGAGGCCGGTTGCGTAATTACGAATATCGTCACCCCAGGCCAGCGAGTTCTCGTAATCGACGTTCTCGTCGAAGTAGTACCCGCCCAGCAGGCCCGTCACGGGACCGCCGTTGTCGAACACGAGGCGCAGCTCCTCGGTGAAGGTGTCGATGCTTGAATCATTCAGGTTGGTCGCAAGGATGTCGGCGCTCGTGAAATCGGCGTCGTAGTCAAATTTCGCCTTCTGGTTGCGATCTGCCGTGATCGAGGTCAGTGTCCAGTCGCCGATAGTCCAATCGACCTGCAACGACACGCCGTCGTTGTCGACGCTGTTGGTCGGGTCTTTGTTGATATAACCGCGCCGGTCGAAAGGACTGCCCGTGTAGATCTGGCCGCCGATTGCCCTGATGATGGCGCCGGTAGGTCCATCCCGCAGGTTCGAAACGCCACAGCACAGTTCATCGATCGTGCTCGTGTCCGCAATCAGGCGGAATGACAGGTCATCGGTTGCATTGAAGAGCAGCTGCCCGCGCAGGTCCCAACGATCACGGTCATTGATGTCGTGGCCGTTGGTCAGGTTCTTGAAATAGCCGTCGCGCTGGTTGTAGTTGCCGGAGAGACTGAATGCTACGCGGTCGCTGATGGGAGCCGAGATCCCGGCGCGCGCCATCTTCGCGTTGTATTCGCCGAAACCGACTTCCACAGAGCCGGTCGTCGTGAATGACGGCTTCTTCGTGATCACGCTGATGACGCCCACGGACGCGTTCTGCCCGAACAGCGTGCTCTGCGGGCCGCGCAGCACTTCGATGCGCTCGATATCGACGAGATCACCGATCTGGGACGCCGAGCGTGAGCGGTACACGCCGTCTATGAAGACGCCTACCGAGGATTCGATGCCTGGGTTGTTGGCGCCGTTGCCGAAGCCACGGATGATGAAATTCGTTTGCGTCGATGTCTGCAGCTGCGACGTGCGCAGCGATGGCACAGCCGTGTGCAGGTCGAGGATATCGGTGATGTGCGCTTTCTCGATCGTCTCGGCCGAGGTGACGCTGACCGCCGCTGGAATGTCGTTGAGTGTCTGCTCGCGCTTGGAGGCGGTGACAACGATCTCCTCCAGAGCCGTTGCTTCCTGGGCCAGCGCTGCGCCGGCGCCCAACGTCGCAGCAGCAATAAACGCCACAGAAAATAAAGTCTTCATGGCCCGACCCCTTTTTGTTGCGCGTCCACTACACCCGGACGGAACCCGGGACTCCCCAGCGATCCGTAAGTGTAGTCCTCGGCCAACGGCACCGCTAGGACAAGCCATGCGGCTAGGTTTTCTCAGGCCGGCCCGTATCGCTGCGCCTCGCAAACCCGGCAGACCTGCAGGGCTTATATTCAAAGGCTCTATTTCGGGACTCCGCGTGCGCCATTTTGTAGCAGGTTGGACCCTGCTTCTGCAGATGCTTTCAGAATCCGTAATGGCGGCGGAACCTGATGCTCCGAATCAGCCGTTACGCATTGTCGCCTTCGGTGACTCGACGACGGCAACGGCAGTTGACTAGACACCGGCGATCACCGAAGTCTATGCACAGTGCCTGCCGCGGACCTTGGCCATGCCCCGGGTCTCGATGCGCTGCTCGACCTGTATGCCCGGGAAGTGCGGCAATACACCCCAACAACGAGGGTCAGCGCATGGTCTGTGAACTGCTGACCGAGCGCATCGTTGCCGAGGGCCGGAACTAGCGCAGTTCCTGCCGCGATACCCGTCTTCCAGGGCCCGGAATTGTGACCTACGGCGTTTCGCCGGTCGCCCGCGCGGGCATACGGTGCGTGGATGACGACGCCGGCACCAACCCGTTCCCGCGGGCGATTCCGACTCAGCCTGGCTGCCCGTCTCGGGCTGGGATTCGGGCTGATCGCCATCGTCCTGTGGTTCGGCCACGACGCGGCGCTGCGCGACATGCGCGATGCCATCGAGACGCTGCGCGAGACGCAGAGCGAGCAGGTACCGCTATCGCGACTCGCCGACGCCTTGACTTACCACGTTGTCGCATTCGACCGCGCCGTGCTCACCGAGGTCCGCGCGCCGACGGATGCCAGCCGGGCCAACGTCACCGGAGCGGAAGCTGAACTGTTTGCGAGTCTCGACGACTACGCGGCCCTGCAGCCGACGGCGTCTGACGAGATCGCCCGTCTCCGCGCAGAAGCCCAGGAGCACACCAGCCTGGGCTGGTCATTGATCGATGCGGGCGCACAGCGCCGGCTGGCGCTGAACGGCATCCGCGACGCGCTCGATCAACTCACGCTGCGCATCTCGACGGCCTTCAGCATGAATGTGCAGCTGCCCGATCCTGCCTTTGCGCGCCGCGCGTATGCCGAGCTCGAACTCGAGCTCGGCCGCCTGCGCGCCGCATTCAACGACTACCTGATCACCGGATCCAGGGAATCGGATAAGGCGCTGCGTGCGACAACGAGCAGCTTTCGCGCGACCGTGGCGAAATACCGCGAAGAGTTGCAGCGTTCGCCGGGCCGCAGCTGGATCGAACTCGTCGAGGAAGACCTTGGCCGTACCGAGCGGCTCCGGCAGAAAGTGCTGCGCGATGATGCGTCGATCGAGGGTTTGCGCACGCGCTTTACGGAATCCGGCCTGCAGCTACCGAAGCGACTTGAAACCTCCCTGGCTGCGCCGGCCAGCCGTGCGGTTGAGGCATCGGCCGAAAGTGCCGTGGACGCGACGCGCTCGGCCGAGATTGCCATCCGCCGGCTGACCTATCTCGTCCTCGCGGTGACCTTGGTCGTATCGCTTCTGACAATGCTCGCCGTCATACGCCCTGTCCGGCGCCTGACTCAGGCCACGCGTGCCCTGACGCTCGGTGGTCATGACGTACGCGTGCCGCCAGGGGGTTCCCGCGAACTCGACGAACTTGGTCAGGCCTTCAACCAGATGGCCGAGCGGCTCGCCGAGGCAAATGTCGAAGTCTCGCGCCACCAGCAGGAACTCGAGGAACGGGTGCGCACCCGTACCGAAAAGCTGGCGTATCTTGCGAACCACGATCCCTTGAGCGGACTGCCGAACCGCCGTTACGCCTTCTATCACCTGCGTCGTGCCGCGATGGCGGCCAAGGCCAGCGGCGGCGGGGTAGGCCTGATCGCGCTTGATATCGACAACTTCAAGGTCATCAATGACACCTTCGGCCACGAAATCGGCGATGCACTGCTGCGCGGTGTCACCGAGCGCCTGCGGCTGCTGGTCGGCGGGCGCCGGTTCCTCGCCCGGCTCGGCGGCGATGAGTTCGTCGTATCCCTGGAAGATGCAAATCCCGCGGCAGCAACCGAGGCCCTGGCTGAGCGCATCGTCAACGGCTTCCGCGCACCGCTGAATCTCCGCGGCCGCGATATCCTCGTCAGCGTCAGCGTCGGCGTGGCGCATATCCCCGAACACGCCGGTGACGCCGCTGACCTGATACGCGCGGCCGATGCGGCGCTGTTCCGCGCCAAGGCGCTTGGCCGCAACCGTATCGCAATCTTTTCGCAGGCACTGCTCGAGGACTCCGAAGCCCGTTTTGCGGTCGAGCAGTCGCTGCATCGTGCGGTCGACGCCGGCGAGCTTGCGCTCGTCTACCAGCCGCAGGTCTCCCTGGTCGACGGCAGCACCGAGGTCGTCGAAGCGCTGCTGCGCTGGCAGCGCCCCGACGGCCAGATGGTTCCGGCCCGCGAGTTCATTGCGATTGCCGAGCAATCGGGCCTGATCATCAGGATCGGCGAATGGGTCCTCGAAACCGCCGCGGCTGCGGTCGCGGATTGGCGCACGCAGGGTTGGGCCAAAGCCCGTGTCGCCATCAACGTGTCGGTGCACCAGCTGCTCGACAATCGCTTCGTGGAACGCCTGGCGGACGTCCTCAGGCGTTTCAGGTTGCCCGGTGACGCGATCGAGCTGGAGCTGACCGAGACGGCTTTCCAGACATCGTCCTCGACCATTCGGGCCCTGAGCCAGTTGCGCGAGGGCGGCGTAGGCCTTGCACTTGACGACTTCGGCACGGGCTACTCGTCGCTGACTTCCCTGTCGCGCCTGCCCCTGCGGCGCGTCAAGATCGACCGGAGCCTGGTCGTGGATGCACCGGCCAGTCAGCGGGCAGAGTCACTGGCAAGATCGATCATTGACGTTTGCCACAACCTCGGTCTCGGCGTCACCGTCGAGGGCATCGAACGGCACGAGCAGCTGGTCTGGCTCTCAGGCTGTGGCCCGGTGTGTGTGCAGGGCGTTCATGTCGCACAGCCGATGGCGGCCACCCATGTGCACGCCTTTGCGCGGCGAAGCGCGCAGCATCTCAAGACGCTGCTGGAAGGCGATACATCCCAGTCCGGCCGCTTGCGCGCGCGCGACGCGGTGGTGCCGTTCCGGAAATAATCAGACGCCGCTGCTCGTCAAAAGAACGGCCGCGTTGCTCCGTCAGATCTCCTCCGGCACCGTGCGGATCGCTCCGCACGGGCACTCGGTGACGCACAGCCCGCAACCCTTGCAGTAGTCGTAATTGAACTGGTAACGCTGCCCGGGGCCGAGCTTGATGACGGCATTGTCGGGACACACGCCATAACAGTTGTCGCATTCGAAGCAGTTGCCGCAGGAGAGGCAGCGTCTGGCCTCGAATTGCGCTGTGACCTCGTCAAAGCCGCCCACGACTTCCTCGAATGTGGACTGGCGGCGGATGGTGTCGAGCACCGGCTGTCTGGACTTGGGGGCGTCCGAGTAATACCAGGTGTTGAGCTTGTCGAAACTCGCGAGTTCGTGGCTCACCGGGTGCACCCACGTCGTTCCGTGCAGCCATGCATCGATGTTTCGCGCCGCGAGCTTGCCGTGGCCTATGCCGACCGTGACCGTGCGTTCGCCGCGGACCATATCTCCGCCCGCGAAGATGCCGGGGAACCCGGTCATCATGCCCGGACCCACCTTCACGACGCCACCCTCGACATCAAGGCCCGGCACGCCGTCGAGCAACGACAGGTCCACATCCTGTCCGAGCGCGAGGACCACGGAATCTGCGTCAAGCGTTTCGAATTCGCCGGTCGGCTGCGGATTGCCCTTCGCGTCGAGCTGCATCTTCTCGACAGTGATCGATGACTCGCCGGCCTGCTTGATCGTCGAGAGCCATTTCACGAGAACGCCTTCCTGCAGCGCCTCTTCGAGTTCCGATTCGTGCGCCGGCATTTTTTCGCGCGTGCGCCGGTAGATGATGATCGATTCCTCGGCGCCGAGGCGCTTGGCCGTGCGCGCCATGTCGACGGCCGTGTTGCCGCCGCCATAGACCACCACGCGCCGGCCGAGCAGGGGCTTTTCGCCGCCCTCCATGCTGCGCAGCACCGAAATGGCATCGAGCATCTTCGCCGCGCTGCCGGCGGGAATGAAGGCGCGCTTGGCGATGTGCGCCCCGACCGCAAGGAACACCGCATTAAAGCCGCCCGCGCTCTTCGCCTCCAGCACGTTCGTCACCTTGGAGCCGAGTTCGAGCGCGACGCCCAGCTCGAGGATGCGCCGGATCTCCGCGTCGAGCACGTCGCGCGGCAATCGGTACTTGGGAATTCCGAAGCGCATCATGCCGCCCGGCACCGGGCCTGCTTCCCGGATGGTCACCGCGTGGCCGAGGCGCGCGAGTTGATAGGCGGCGGACAGCCCGGAAGGCCCGGCGCCGATTACCAGCACGCGTTTGCCCGTGGCCGCCGGCGGTGCCGCAAATTTCCAGCCACATCGCAGTGCCTCGTCGCCGAGGAAGCGTTCGATCGCATTGATGCCGACACTTTCGTCGAGGAATGTGCGATTACAGGCGGTCTCGCAGGGGTGATAGCAGACCCGGCCCATGACCGCGGGCAGCGGATTGTCCTGCGTCAACACGCGCCAGGCCTCCTCGTAATGCCCGGACTCGGCGTGAAAGAGCCAGCCCTGGATGTTCTCGCCGGCCGGGCAGGCGTGGTTGCAGGGCGGCAGGCGGTCGATGTACTCGGGTCGGACCGTGCGCCATGATCCGGTCCGATTGGCGAGGCTCGAGCCCGGATCGAGCGTGATGGCAAAGGGCTTGACCTTCATGCGCGGCGCTCCACATCGTCGAGTAGCCGGTAGCGAAGGATATTGCGGTCGGCCATCTGCTGGATCCTGTCGATGACGTCGCGCCGCTCCGGGTCCTTGAACAGGTGCGCGTAGCGCTGTTGCGGTCGCAGGTATTCCTCGACCGGCAGCTTGCGCTTGATCTTCGAGACGTTGGTCAACTTGCCGCCTTCGGCCTCGAGCACCGGGAACAGGCCGGTCTCCTTGGCCAGGCGCGCGATCTTGATCGTCAGCGCGGGATCGTGACCCCAGCCGAGCGGGCAGGGAACCAGGATATGAATGTAGCGTGCGCCGTGAATGCCCATCGCGCGGCGAACCTTCGCTTCGAGGTCATGCAACTCGGCGACGGTCGCGGTCGCGACGTACGGGATCTCGTGGGCCATGGCGATCGCAGGCAGATACTTGCCCTGGCCGAATCGGTTTCCGGGTGAATGGCCGAGCGGCATGGTCGTGTTGGTGCGCGCCGCGGGCGGAGTCGTCGAGGAACGCTGCACGCCGGTGTTCATGTAGCCCTCGTTGTCGTAGCAGATGTAGAGCACATCGTCATTGCGCTCGAACATCCCCGACAGGCAGCCGAAGCCGATGTCGGCGGTGCCGCCGTCGCCGCCCTGTGCGACCACCCGCACCTCATGGCGGCCCTTGACGCGCATGGCCGCCGCGATGCCGGCGGCTACCGCGGCCGCGTTGCCGAACAGGGAGTGGATCCAGGGGATCTGCCACGAGGTCTCCGGATAGGGCGTCGAGAAGACTTCGAGGCAGCCGGTTGCATTGGCTGCGACGAGCTGGCGTTGCGTGGCCTCCATCGCGGCGTCGATTGCGTAACGTGCGCCGAGCGCCTCGCCGCAGCCCTGGCAGGCGCGGTGCCCCGAATTGAGCGAGTTCGTGCGCCGCATGTTCGCCTGCACCGAGCGCTGCTCGTCGGGCAACAGGCGGTTGCCGACCGTGAAGGTGCCGGTCTGGTAGAAGCGGATCGGTTGGTAACTCATGCTGTGCTCCTCAACCGACTTTGGCCGCGACCACGCCGAGCTCGCGCAGGATGTTTTCGGCGATCGGCCCCGAGTGACGCAGCTCGCGCTCACGTGTGAGTACGCGCTCGACCATCGAATGATCAAGGTCCAAGAAGGTCACCGGCTCAAGACGACCCTCGATGGCCTCGATGAACACCTTGTGCAGCGACCGGCGCGTGATGGCGCGGCCGCCGAGCCCGGCGATCACGGTGTGCACCAATTCAGGCGATCCGGCATAGGAGGCTGCAACGTTGTTCGACACGATGCCGCCGAGGCCGACGGCAAGGCTTTTCTCCAGGACGACGACACGCTTCGCTGCCGCGAGCGCCGCGCGAACAGCGCCCGTGGGCCAGGGACGGAAGCAGGTGATGCCGAGCACGCCGATCCTTGCGCCCTGTTCGCGCATCTCATCCACGGTGTCCTTGATCGTGCCGAGCACGGAACCGAGCGCCACGACCACCGTGTCCGCGTCCTCGATGCGATAAGTGTGGGTGAGCCCGCCGCTCTCGCGCCCGAAGATGCGCTTGAAATCGGCGGTCCAGGACGGCATCAGCTCTAGCGCCTGCCGCTGCTTGGCGTGCGCGAGATAACGCACCTCCATGAAGGCCTCCGGGCCCACCATCGCGCCAATCGAAATGGGGTTGGCCGGATCGAGCACCTGGCGCGGATCGTAGGGCGGCAGGTATGCATCCACCTGCTCCTGTGTCGGCATGTCAACACGTTCATAAGCGTGAGTCAGGATGAATCCGTCCATGCACACCATCACCGGCAGTGACAATTCCTCCGCCAGGCGGAATGCCTGGATGTGCAGGTCGAGCGCCTCCTGGTTGTCCTCCGCGAACAGCTGAATCCAGCCACAGTCGCGCTGGCTGAGCGCGTCGGTATGGTCATTCCAGATGTTGATTGGGGCGCCGATGGCGCGGTTTGCCACCGTCATGACGATGGGCAGGCCCAGGCCTGCGGCGTTGTAGACGGCTTCGGCCATGAACAGCAGTCCCTGGCTCGCGGTGGCGGTGTAGGCGCGGGCGCCCGCGGCAGAGGCACCGATCGCCACCGACATGGCGGAAAATTCCGACTCGACGTTGATGAACTCGCAGGGAGTGAGCTTTTCTGCCGTCACCATGCGGCCGAGCGTCTCCACGATGTGCGTCTGTGGCGAGATCGGGTAGGCGCAGATCACCTCGGGGCGGCAGAGCGCCACAGCCTCGGCGACCGCAGCGGAGCCTTCAATCTGCTTCAGCATTCGCGGTCCTCCGCATGTCCTGCGTCACGGAATTATAGGCTTCCGTCGCCGCCGCGGCGTTGGCGTCTGCAACCTTCGCCGGGAACTTGTCGCGAATAGCGGCGATCACGGAATCCAGCGAGATGCGCCCGGAAATGGCCGCGAGCCCCGCCAGCAGCGCGGCATTCGGCACGGCGCGGCCGATGTGCTTCAGGGCGAGCTCCGTTGCGGCCACCGTGCAGAGGCGTTCGCGGCGGAAGGAGGCCAGAAACTCGCTGAGGCCGAGCTCGTCGAAGGAGCGCGTGGTATTGATGACAACATAACCTTCCGGGACGAGCCCGCTGAATACATCCACCTGATGCAGCAGCGTCGGGTCCTGGATGATCAGCGCGTCGGGCGCCATGATCGGCTCGCGTAGCCGGATCGGCCGGTCGTCGATGCGGCAGAATGCGACCACCGGCGCGCCGGTACGCTCCGAGCCGAAGCTCGGGAACGCCTGCGCGTGCCGGCCTTCGCGGAAGGCCGCCACGGACAACAGTTCAGCGGCGGTTACGACCCCCTGACCGCCGCGCCCATGGATTCGGATCTGAAACATCGTCGTTCCGTCGGTCTGGAACCCTGTGAAGAATGCGCCTCGCCGGGGAGGAATTCACATCCGTGAGAATACCCAGGTCGAGTGTCGGTGATTCATTTCCAGCCCCGCAAGGGGTAGGCTGGCAGATTACTGGAGTCTTGAGAATGAAATCCCCTTTGTTCGCGCGGCTCGCCGCGTTCCTGTTCGCCCTGGCGCTTGCAACATCGCCCGCGGCCCGCGCCACCGCCATCGGGGAAAAGAAGCCGAAGGAATACGGCGCGCTCGAATACCGGCTCATTGGCCCCGCGGTCGCCGGCCGCGTTTCGGCCGTCGCGGGCGTGCCCGGCAACTCACAGGTCTTCTATGCGGCATTCGCCCAGGGCGGCTTGTGGAAGTCCGAAGACGGCGGCCGCGAATGGAAGCCGCTGTTCGACGAGCAGGCGACGCAGTCGCTCGGCTCGTTCGCAATTGCCCCCTCGGACCCGAATGTCATCTACGTCGGATCCGGTGAGGCGAATACGCGCGGCAACGTCGCCATCGGGCTCGGCATCTGGAAGTCGCTGGACGCCGGCCAGACCTGGCAGCAAGTCTGGAAGACGCACGGCCAGATCGGCCAGATGATCGTTCACCCCGCCAACCCCGATATCGCGTTCGCGGCCGTGCTGGGTTCGCCTTTTGGCCCTTCAGAAACCCGTGGCGTGTACCGAACGCGGGACGGGGGCAAGACCTGGCAACGCGTGCTGTTCAAGGATGCTGACACCGGCGCCTCGGATGTCGTCTTCGATCCCAACAACCCGAGCATCCTGTTCGCGGGGCTCTGGCAGATGCGCCGCACCCCCTGGCACTTCACGAGCGGCGGGCCCGGCAGCGGCTTATGGCGTTCGGCCGATGGCGGCGATTCCTGGACGCAGCTGAAGGAGACCGGCCTGCCGGCCGGAGAATGGGGAAAGGTCGGCGTGGCAGTCGCAGCGAGCAACTCCAATCGCGTGTACGCGCTGATCGAGGCGAAGGAAGGCGGACTGTTCCGCTCCGACGACGGCGGCGCGAAGTGGGAACTCGTGAATGCGCACCGCGCATTGCGCCAGCGCCACTGGTACTACACGGTGCTGACCGTTGATCCGACGAATGCCGACATCGTCTGGTTTCCGCAGGTGCCGCTGCTGAAATCGACCGATGGCGGCAAGACGGTCACGCAGGTGAAGGGCACGCATCACGGAGACAGCCATGACCTGTGGATCGACCCCAAGCAGCCGCAACAGCTGATCGTCGGCAACGACGGCGGCCTGGATATTTCCTTCGACGGCGGGCGCAACTGGTTCGACGCGCCGCTGCCAACCGGGCAGTTCTACAACATCGACGTCGATGACCGTGTGCCTTATCACGTCGGTGGCACGATGCAGGACTGGGGCACGGCCAGCGGCCCGTCGCGCTCGCTTTCGAGCCCGGGCCTCGGCGCAGACCGGAGCGGCGAAGCCAGCGCGCTCGCCGACTGGATCGTGGCGGGCGGCGGCGAGGCCGGCGATTTCGTCTACGAGCACAGTCAGCCCGGCAGCATTTTCGCCAGTGAGTACGCCGGCATCATCACGCACTACCAGGAAGGCACCGGGCAGACTCGCCTGCTGTCCGTCTACCCCGCGAACCCTTCGGGCACACCCGCGGAGCAGTTGAAGTATCGCTTCCAGTGGACCTCGCCCATTGCGGCCTCGCCGCATGATCCGCAGGTGATCTACCACGGCGGCAACGTGCTGTTCCGGACGCGCGACCGCGGCGCGACCTGGCAGGCAATCAGCGGCGACCTTACGCGCAATGACCGCAGCAAGCAGCAGTGGTCGGGAGGGCCGATCACGGGCGACATGACCGGCGTCGAGACCTACGGCACGATCTTTTCGATCGCGGAATCGTACGCTGCTGCCGGTGTGATCTGGGTCGGCAGCGACGACGGACTCGTGCACCTGAGCCGCGATGCCGGCGCGAACTGGGCGGACGTCACACCGCGCGGCCTGCCAGTCAACGCGACCATCGAATCCATCGAGACTTCGCGCCGCGAGCCTGGCACCGCCTATGTGGTCGCGCACAACTACCGGCTCGACGACTTCAAGCCGTATCTCTACCGCACGCGCGACTTCGGCAAGAGCTGGCAGCCGCTCGTGGAAGGCCTGCCGTCCGACCTGCCGCTCTGGGTCGTGCGCGAGGATCCGGCCGACCCGGATTACCTCTACCTTGGCACCGATCGCGGACTCTGGTTCTCGAGCAATGCCGGTGAGCAGTGGCGGGAATTGCGGCTGAACTTTCCGGCCGTGACCGTCACTGACCTTGAGGCCAGGCATGGCGATCTCGTCGTGGCGACCCGCGGCCGCAGCATCTGGGTGCTCGAGGACGTGGCGGCGCTGCGCGCGCAGAAAAGGCGCCCGGCCGCAACCGCGATCCTGTCGGTCGAGGATGGCATTCGATTCCGCTCCGACCAGCGCTGGGATTACCCGCCGGTCGGCAAGCTTCCCAACGCGCCCTACGGCGCGATCATTAGCTACTGGCTTGTCGAAGCGCCAAAAGGGGAAATCGAACTGAGGATCACGGATGCATCCGGCCGGCTCGTGCGCAAGCTCGACAGCGTCATCAAGCCGCCGAAATACGGCAAGGACGACCCGGATGAGCCTTCCCACGAGCCGAAGCCTGCGCTGACGAAGGACCCCGGCTTCAACCGCGTCGTGTGGGATCTGAAAATGGAAGGCGCGAAGCGTCTCGCCTCGAAGTTCGAGGGCGGCGATCTGGAAACGGGCCCACTCGCAGCTCCCGGGCGGTACACGCTGACGCTGCACGGGGCGGGCGCCGATGCGCAGGGTACCGTCGTCATCGAGCCGGATCCGCGCTCGCCGGTTGTGCCTCCTGATGTCGAAGAGAACGTCGCCTGGTCACTCGCAGTGCTCGTGGCACTGGACGAAGTCGTCGACAACGTCGCGGAGGTGACCGCTATCCGCCAGCAGGTCGGCGACCTTCGCAAGCGGGTCGGCGATGCGCCCGGCCTCGAAGAGTTGCGCGCTACCGCCGATCGGGTGCTCGCCGCCTGCGATTCAATCGAAGGCACTTTGCACAACCCGACAGCTCAGGTGAACTACGACATCCTCGCCGGTCGCGACGGGGGCGCGAAGCTCTATTCGCAGCTTGCAGGGCTCTACGACGCGAACAACAGTTCCGACTACCCGCCCGCGCAGGGGCTGCGCGAGCGTTTCGACGAATTGAGGGTTGAGCTGCGCCGGCGCCAGGGCGAACTGTCAGCGCTTCAGAGCGGTGACCTCGCGCTGCTCGAACAACAGGTGGCGAAGGCGCGACTGCCACGGGTCATCTTGCCGCCATGAAGCTCGACCAGGACGAAGGGGCCGTCAGAACTCGTATTCGAGCAGGAATCTGACGGTCTGCGCTGCGGCCTCATTGGTCAGGCCGAATAGCCAGGCCGCCTCGTAGCGCAGGGCGCCGCCCCCGAAGGGAACGCGGCCGAATGCCGCCGGGCCAGCCTCGTGCCCATGCTCATTGAACGATCCGAAATTTCCGAATTCCCCGAGTGCGCCGTAGACCTCGACGCCGGGCTCGAAGCGCGGGTCATGCCGCCACCGGTATTGCAGCGCGTATTCGAGCTCCGTATCCGCTCCCGAGCGGAATTCGCGTTCCGCCAGGAGATTGAAGCGCATTTCGCTGGGGCCAAAGTCCTTCTGCAGCAAGGCGCCCAGTTCCAGCTTGTCTTCCCCGCCCGTCTCCGTGGAATGCGCGTATTCGACGAGCAGGCCGGCATCGACCGCATAACGGCCTTGCTCGAATAGCTGGAACACGTTTTCCCAGGCTACCTCGGTATTCCTGAGATCTTCGCCTGGCTCCTTTTCCCACTCACCGACAATCTCGGTCAGCCAGAACCAGGTCGGAGCATATTCCAGATCCATCTTGAATTTCTGGAAACCATCAACGCCCGGATCACCATCAAATTCGCGATGGCCGCGCAGCTCGACCGCGATCTCGCCCTCTTCGACGATTGGCGAATAGACCTTGTGCGCAGCGTGGGCGCGAGGCGCAGCGAGCGCTGCCACGCAGAACAGAATGACGAGGGCAGCGATGGCCGGGGCCCGTGACGCGGATCGATCCCCGCGATTCACGAAGTGTGACAGCAGCAGTACGGAAGCAAAGGTGGCACCGAAGAACAGCAACTGGATTCCGCTGGGTCGATCGTCATACCCAATCAGCACATGCAGCACCTGGCCGGCCAGGCTCTGCTGTGATAGCAATGCCGAGGAATCCCAGAGAGGCTCGATGATTGCCGGCAGCCACCCGGCCTGCACCAGCAGGGCCGCTGCATGGGCTGCCATACCGGCAGCGAGAAAGAGCAGCATCCAGCCGGTAACGGCAAACAGATGACGCGCAGGAATGCGCATGAGCCCGAAGTACAGCAAGGTGCCCGCCGCTGCGCCGCCGGCCAGACCTAGCACGCCACCAAGAATCATCGGGCCGGCTGTTTCGCCGCTGGCAGCGACGCCGTAGAGGAATAACACGACCTCCGCGCCTTCGCGAAGTGCTGCGAGCGCGACTACCGCCGCGAGCGCAGTCAGCGGCCGGGCGCCGGCCCGAACGTCTCCACCGACCGACTTGAGCTCGCGCGCGACTTCCGCGCCATGTTGCTGCATCCAGATGTGATGCCATGACAGCATCAGGACGGCGACCAGCAGTATCCCTGCATTGAACACATCCGGTCCCATTCCTTCCAGCGTCTCGCCGAGCCAGCCGGTCGCTCCGGCCAGAGCCAGCGCGCCAGCGAGCCCCGCCATGCAGCCCATCAGGATGGCCCGCCTGCTTCCGGCAAGCCCCCTGGAAGCGGCGAGCGCAATACCGATGATCAGCGCCACCTCGAAGACTTCGCGTAACACGATGATGAGTGAGGCGATCACGGCTTATCTGGCGACAAGAAATCCATGGGCGGTTTCCGGGTTGAACTCGCCGAAGAACTTGTAGCGACCCGGCTTCAGGGGCCCGACGAAGAGGGTGATGCGGCCCTTGCCGGGGACAATCTTTTCGCGGTTGAAGTCGTAGCTTTCGAATTCCTCGGGTGTCGGATCACGGTTTTCCACCAGCAGCTTGATCTTCTGGCCCGCCGGCACCACGAGCTCCACCGGGGTGAAGCGGTGGGACTCGATCACGAGCGTGAATTCGGGCGTGTCCGCCCGCGCGGGCCCGGCAGCCACACCCCATGCGACTGCGATGCCCAGGATCGCGTGCCGAGCCGTCACTGTCATTTTTCAATCACCCATCCTGAAATCCATGCGTAAGCTTACTGGTAATTGAGAATCATTCGCAACTGGGCCTCGGCAAAAATGGGACGGGTGCCGGATGGAAAGCGTCAAGGCATTGAATAGAAAGAGGTTTATCTTGAGGGGAGGCCCGGCTCGGCCGTGCCGCCGTCAGAGCGAATAAGCCAGTTTGAGCTGCAGCTGCCTTTCATCAGCCCTGGTCGGTTCGCCGATGAAAGTGCGCCCGGTGACGTCGCTTTCGACCTGCAACATCTCGATGCCAAGCGTCCAATGTCGGTCACGCTCATAGCTGTAGCCGATGGTCCAGGCATCGCCGGATTCCTGGAACAGAAAAGTTCCGGCGGTCCGGACGTGATCGACGTTGAACCAGTCCGCGCGCGCGGAAATGCGATGTCGGCCAAGCGCCTTGCTGAGCAGCACGAAGGTCGAACTGAATTTCCACTCTTCGTAACCCGTCTCGGGTTCGATGCTGGTCTCGCCATCGAGCCACTGGCTGATGAATGTCCAGCCGCCGGCAGTCTCGACACGTAACCCAATGCTGTCGAAACAGGTCAGCCACGCGAAGTCATTGATGCTTGCGTCAAACCGTTCCGGGTCCGCGCGATTGTCGTAGCGCATGTAGCGCAATTCGACGCGGTCCAGATAGCGCAGATGCGCGCCCAGGTAGTAGCCATAGCGATTGTCAATCTCTTCGAACAGTACCCGGCCGGGAACAAAGCCATCACCTGATTCGCCGACCTTGCCGAACAGGGTGGTCTGGCGGTCATGCAGCGCCCAGCCACGCGACGCGACCAGGACGCCGGCCGGATCGTTGTATCCATAGGCTGCGGCAACGAGCCCAACGTCGAAATCATGACCCGAACGCGTGCCCAGCCATTCCAGGCTGTACTCCGCTCCGATGGTCCGCAGTTCCTCACCCACCCAGGTATTGATGGCCGATGAGCTGATCAGATAGGGATTGGTCCACCCGGAAGCGCGGTGCTCGAGCGAAATCGGCGCGTAGAATGCGCCGATTCTTACGCGCGATCGCCAGCCGCCGCTCGGATAAGGCCGGAATTCGAGATAGGCCTCGGTCAGGTCGATCGCGTTGTAGTCGCTGAAGCGCCAGAGCGAAGCATCAATCCTCAGATTCAGCAGTTCACCGATTGGTTGATTCCAGGCTGCGCGGAGCCGTCCGATCTGCAGGCCATCATGATCCTCATCGAAGCGCAGCTTGCCGAGCCCGCCGTCCAGATACGATGTCCGGCCGTCTGCCGCGATCAGGCGCAGGTCGACCGACAGGTCGAGTTGTCCTTCTGCCCTGGCAAGCGTGCAGAGCAGCAGCAGAATCAATGCAACTGCACTGCGCATCAGTAATCGCTCCAGGACCGTGGTTTGCGTCCCAGCATTTCGGGCCGCAACGAATGCGCCAGTTGCACATTGAGCGTGCCGGAATGAGGCGCTTCCAGTTTCAGCGTGCGTTCGATCATTTCTGTCGTCTCACGCATGCGGGGATGCCAGATCTCCACCCGGAAGTCACCATCCGGAAGACCGGACGCATTCCAGCTTCCATCCAGAGCCGTGCGTCCAGACCAGTCGGCATCGGTGACAACCACATAGGCAATCATGTCGTCGTGGATGTTGCAGCCGAGCGTGACGATGCCAGCGCGGTCGAAAACCGTTGGCGCGTACGGCGTGCCCCGATAAAGCGGCAACTGAAATCGCTTTGCGGGTGAAAACGAGTACACCTGGTGACTGACCTTGTCTGAATTCGGAAATGTCACCGACGAGCCCACCGGTATCACCGACAATTTTGGTGTAAATATCTGGCCGACCTGATCGATGATGAGTGTCGCCGGCGGCGGCGGCTTGGAACCGGGCGGACCGTGCAGCAGCACGACTGCGCCGGCAAGAGGCTTGCCATCGGACCCCGTTACATTCACGGCCAGTGAAGTACCAGCGGCGCCGGCCGCCCCGGCGGCAAACGAAATCATCGCGACGAGGCAGGAAAGCCAGCCTCGCCGGGCATTTCCGGCGTAAACATTTGCGCAGGGTCTCAAATTTGCTCCTTGTTCCTCGCCGCCGCCTGATGCGGC